>BNJT01002110.1_pt1 | contig 256620 bp, 480 predicted proteins | sample 8540491 | NCBI WGS metagenome assembly BNJT01 (sample SAMD00202455, study PRJDB9452) | human saliva metagenome | host: Homo sapiens
TCCCTCGTCGGTGACCTCAGCCGCCATCGTCACCCTGGGCGGACGTGGTGGAATCGGAAAGCTGGAGAGGTCACCTCGTCACGGCCTTCGTATCAGCAGACCCGCAAGGATAGGGGCCGTGGGACGATTCACGGCGGGCTGCGAGGCGCAGCAGGCAACGGCATCGGCCAGTGCGATCGCGCTCCGCTCGAGATCTTCACATCGTCCCTTTAGTAGTCGTGTCAGCAGCCACCACAGCGTGGTGCGTCAACGCCTGCGGTAGCCCTGGCCTGATGGACGTGGTTTGAGGTCCCCGATCCCGCTTGTGATTCCGCGTCAGCCGTTTGGATGCAGGTTTTCTGGTCGGAGGGTTTCACGTTTCCCACTGCTGTGACTTTGAAGAAATTTTCTGTAGTGCATCTTAGTATTCTGGTAACCCCTGTGGAGACTGTGGAAACACTGCATGACACCCTTGTCGGAGTCGTTGAGGGTGTGTATACGAGCTGTGGATGAACCCAGAATTGCACGGAGGATTTGTGGGTTGCTCGTCGTCGGTGACCTGTTCTACCGAGGATGTCCACCACGGAATCCACAGCTCTGTGGACCCAGCTTTCCACAGGGCAGGACTTTTCTGTGGAGTCGGTTGATTCCAGATGCTAGCGGGCGACGCCCAGTCGAGCCCCGTGGTATGTGTCGTGGTTTTCAGCTCTGTTTGATGCGGTTGAGTGAGCTCGGTCACCTGGTCAGAAAGTTGGCGGTCCTCGCCCATCTTCGTGTCAATCTTCTTCACTGAATGCATGACGGTGGTGTGGTCGCGACGAAGCCCGGGATCGATTTTCGGCAGCGACAGGTCGGTGAGTTCCCTCACGGGTACATGGCTATCTGACGGGCCCCAGGCTAGGGGCGGCATCGCCCGGCTGGCTCCTGCCAGCTCGTCGGCAGAGATCGAAATAGGCGCATGTGGCGGCGATGATGGAGTCGGCGTCGGCGGCGGGTGTCGATGCCCTCGGAATCAGATCGCGCAGCACCCGTTCGGTCAGTTCGAGGGTGATCTCTTGCTGGTTGGGGCTCGCGGGGAGCGACGCGGGTCGGTGCGCCCTCGAGCTCGCGGATATTGGCGGTGGTGATGTGTGATGCGATGTGCTCTAGAACCTCCGTGCCAGCGGTCAGCCGCTGTGATGCCGCCTTCTCTTGCGGAGGATGGCGATACGGGTTTCAGGTCGGGGGTTGGATGGTCGGTCGTCAGCCCCCCTCGAGATCTGGATCTGGGTCGTGGTTCCAGTGCCTCAGCAGCCTCGAGGGGGCGGTCGGAGGACATACGATCTGTTTTGCGCGTTGTGAAGGGTGTTGAAAGTGTGGAAGAACTCTTCCTGGGTCTGGATCTTCGATTCCAGGGTGGATGTCGTCGACCAGTAGACATCGACATCCCGCGGTAGGCGCGTCGGAACTCCAGCCGGTCGGTTGTCGGAGATGGCATTGATGAAGTCGTTGGTGAGTTCCTCCGGTGGAGACGTAGCGCACCCGCAGGTTCTCGTAGTAGCTGCGCCGCCAGTGTCCGATGGCGTGCGGTGGGTTTCCCCAGTCCGGAGGGCCGTAGATCATCAGCGGGTTGGCCGACTTGCCGGGTTGTTCCGCCACAGCGGCTGCGGCTGCGTGCGCGAACCGGTTTGAGGAACCCGCGACGAGGACTCAGAGGTGTAGCGCGGATTCAGTTTCAGATCAGGTTAGGATTTCGCGGAACGATGGTGGTGGACCTTCTCGTCGATGGGGAAGCGGCGGGGCGTCTCAAGTCTGGGGTCTCGACCTGCAGTGATGGGTCGATCACGAGGCCAGGTGGGTCCTGGTCTTCGTTACCGCGCTCAGTTCGGGTTTCGATCTTGGTGCGCAGCTTGGTCTCGATGACGTTCGCGGGTGGTTTCGTCGGAGACCGCCAGCATCATGAGCGTATGCTGTGCATGGCGATGGGTTTGGTGCGACGTAACCAGGCCCTGGAGGAGACAGGCATGTCGCCGACGATCCCGCTCCCACATGGCGTCAGTTCGGGCGGCGGGTACGGACCTGAGCAGCTCGCTTCCTGACAAGGCGTTCCACACAGGGTGGGTGGTATTCCACAGGGTTGTCCACAACAGGTATAACTTCCCCACCCTGGACGGCGACCGTCGAGGACTGTGGATAAGCCAGCCGCGTGGAACACGAAACTAGTCCCCCGAAGCCATCCGCAACATGAAAATGCCCGTGTTCAAGGACTACAAGCATGTAATTCACGGGTGCGGATGCCAGGGAGCGCGGTTTTGGCAAATCCGCTTCGACGCGTATCGTTGGAAGGCCGCGCTGCCCACGGGAGCGGAACCATCGAGTCGAAGATCACCTGCATGATCATCGCATGAGCAAGCGCACTTTTTCAGCCGAGCAATCCGCCGCCGCAGCCGTACGCACGGCTTCCGCTCCAGCATGGCGCACCCGCGCCGGTCGTGCCATCCTGAGCGCACGTCGCCGCAAAAGGGGTCGCGCGGAACTGTCAGCCTGATCCGGTAGTGCTGCCCCGATCCGTCGGCTACGTCGTTCTGTGATTTTCACCGCGACGTTTCGGCGGGTGCGCGTGCCGAGTACCCCGAGTGTCGTGGTCCACGTGGCCCTGGTGATCGGAATCCACCTGAGGACTCAGGTGGGTTTTTGTTGTGTCGAGGCCATCGAAACGCGGTGGCCCGCAACCGGGTGAAAGCGTCGTCTGCGACACCTTGTCATCGACCTCCCGGAGCCCGTTTGCCGCCGACGTCGTGGTGCGAGCCCTACCGCCGTCTTTCTCCGAACCCGAGACTGGCGGGTGATCTGGAATCGGCCTGGCGCCGAGCTTTTGCGAGGGCGACGTGCTAGATACCCGATGCTCTGGTTCATCCGGGCCTGGCGTAGTTCATCTCCCCGTTGTACAGGAGGTCTGCAAATTTCATCAGCTGTTCCGCCTACGGGGGAGCGTGCTGTCGGGTTCCACGGTGGAATCAGGGAGGTTTTCCTGACCGTGAAACGGATCGTGCGCTGTCACCGTGGTCAGCAGGTGGGGTCGACTATGTTCCCAGGACTCCTGAAGCCGCAGAATGGGCCGAGGAAGTCCGACGAGACGAGGCCCGGTCGTTGTCCGGGCAGAAGGTGTCCTAGATGATCGACCTCTTGGTGCCGCTGTCCATCTGGGACAGCTTCTGCGGATTGCTCTCCGCGATGATGCAGCCCCTGTACTGGGCCATCTCGGGACTGATGGTGTTGTCCACGGTGTCTGGTCCCCACTTTTCGGGGCCGATTCCGGTGTGTCATGGACCTTGGCGATCGTCACCCTCACGCCTTGGTGGTGCGGACCTTGATGATTCCGCTGTTCGTCAAACAGATCAACTCGTCTCGTGCCTTTTGCAGATGCTGCAACCCAAGATCCAGGAGCTGCAGAAGAGGCACGGTTCGGACCGAACGGGTCGCCCGTGAGATGCAGAAGCTCTACGCGGAGGAGGGTCAGCCGATGGCCTCCTGTTTCCCGATGTTGCTGCAGATGCCCGTTTTCTGGGCTCTTTCCGAGTTCTTCAGGGTGTGGCCGACAGCAGATCCGGGGCTGCTGGTTCCAGACCAGCCGGATCTTGTCGCCCTCGCTACAGGGAGCAGACCTCTTCGGGGCGAGGCTTGCGGGTCGCATCTTCCCGCTTGACCCGTTCGGCGCCACCCAGATTCTGGGGATCGTGATGATCGCGGTTCCTGGTCATCACCTTGTTCCTGACCAGCTTCAGTTGATGCGCAAGAACATGCTGCCGGAGGCTGAGGCGATCCCATGGCGCAGAGCCAGAAGGTGATGCTCTACATCTTCCCGATCATGTATGCGGCCTCCTCGGCGGTGCTTCCGCTCGGCGTGCTGTGGTCTATTGGAGCGCCAGCAACGTCGTGGACCATGGCGCAGCAAGGACTGTTGATCCGCAACAGCCCGGCTCCCAATACTCCCGCCTATGTTGATTGGGAAGAGCGGATGCGTGCCCAGGGCAGGATCCGAAGGCCATCATGGAGGCACGTAATGCGAAGCGACGCGAGAACAAGCCAGCAGCTGCGGCGACGGCAGTTCAGCAGCCGGTTGACGAAAATGGGCGACGTCGTGTCGTACGGCAGCAGGTGAACGGACAACGTCACGAACTGAGAATTCCGGTGGGGCGAACACACAGGGTGGAGTTCGCCGCCCAGCTACAAACACCACGCGATCAGCCCGCAAGAAGAGTGAATCGGCCCCACCCGATCGGAGTGACGCGGTGAAGGCCGACAACGAAACCCATCCGAGTAGCGGCCTGGTCGCTGACTACCTCGAGGAGCTGCTGGATATCGCAGACCTCGACGGCGACATCGAACTCCGTCAGCAATGGCCGAAGCCCATGTCGTCATCGACACCGAGGGATGATCGCCTCGTCAGCAGGACGGCGAGGTACTCGATACCTACAAGAGTCCCGGTTGGTGGTCGCGGCCGAGACGGGACACCGTTCCCGATTGACCCTTGATATCGCCGGTTTCCGGGAAACGTCGCCTCGAGCTGGTGGCGCTGGCGAGGGACGCCATCGCGGAGTGGTGGAGGTGGGGAACCCGTGCAGATAGCTGATGAATGCCCTACTGAACGCAAGGTCATTCACGATGAGGTCGCGGGGGCCGGACTCACCAGCGAGTCGGAGGGCGAACCACCATTTCGTCGTGTGGTGGTCTCCAAGCCCTGAGGTTTCCTGTTGTGCCCGACCGATGCGACGGTCGAGGCACAACCGTGTCAGAACGCGGAATGTCAGCCAATCCGTGAAACCCCTGTGTGAGGGAGGAACTCCATGCCGAGTGCGGGCAGGAGGAAGGACGTGACGGAGGAAGCAACGAAAGCGTTCTCAAGACGTACTATCCGGAGCAGTTCGATGCTCTGGAGTCTATACCACGATTCTTCAGACCCGCGGCATCGAGATGGGGTTTTACTCGGACCGCGGGAGGCAGACAAGATCTGGGGTAGAGCACATCTCGAATTCCTTGGCACTCATGGATGTGGTGGGGCAGGGAGTAGACGTAGCGGACGTCGGTTCGGGTGCCGGACTAGCCCGGAATCCCGTTGGCTCTGTGCCGCGATGATCTCCGGATAACCCTCCTGGAGCCCCTTCTGCGACGCTACAACTTCTTGCTGCTTGCAGTGGAGGAACTCGACCTGGGTGAGCGGGTCCAGGTGCAACGACTGCGCGCCGAGGACTGCGATGACACCTTTGACGTAGTTACCTGCGCAGGGCGGTGGCTTCATTGGAGAAGCTTCTGAAATGGACCACTCCCATGTTCTTTCCGGATGGTGAGTTGCTGGCGCTGAAAGGGGAAGGTGCGGAGAGTGAGATCGAGACGGCGCGTAAACGCCTGAACGATTATCACATGACTGCCCAGCTCCTTCACATTCACGCTGCTCCGGGAATCGAGGGGACGCGTGCGATTCGGGTGAGTGTGAGCTAAAGGGATTGTTCACGTCTGAGGGAACAACGATAGGGCCGATACCCGCATAAGAAGGGGAGATGCTGCGGAGCCCTTTTTCTGGTATCGATGACGACGTTTCACGTGCAGCACTCCTGATGCCATGATCCAGCCATGAATTTCGTTGAGATGTACGCTGATCATGAATGCGTCACACGGCATTTCAGTGCAGGCACTCCGTTCCGGAGCAGGGTTGGAGACAGCCTTCCACATCCTGCAGTGCGCCACCTTCTCGGATCGACATGACCGAGAGGTCTCGTCGCGGGCTACGCGTCGACTAGCAAAATACCTAGTCAGGTGGGATTCCGGCGATCGGAGCAGATCTTTTTCTCTATTGAACGCTTTATCGACAAAGCGTTCAAACTGTATGAGGTCTTGAAGCTGTGGAGTCAATCGTGGTCGGAAAAGACTCGGATATGTGACATGGATTGCGTGCTTTGTGATGGTGCTTGCAGGAATACCAGATCGATCACTGTGCAATCTGCGATGTGACCAACAAATACTGAGAATGAACCCGCCAGACTTCAGATGATGAGTGCTAGTTTGTCAGGGGTAGGAGATTTCTTGTGACCCATGCACTAACCAGAAGTGTGTGACTCTGGAAACATGGAAGCAATCTCGGAGGAAACTCCACATGTTCAAAATGTTCTCGCGGCTGTTCGGAAAGAAAAATTTCATCATGACTGAGACCGGTTGAGTTTGTCGATGCAGCTCAAGAAGAATGGGTTGAGAGTAGCGATTTCAGATCAACCCACTTCCACCACGGTGAGGTCGGAGATCATCACTGTTACCCTTCGAGGTTGGCGTCGTCATGTTGGAGGCGGGAAATGACACGCGTGCTGCGATCAATGCTATGACGGGGTGCGCACGAGCACGTGGAATGGCTGATCTATCCGTGACGGCAGTGGGGCGAACGATGATGGCTTCTCATGTGTCGGAGCGGGGAGTGCCGATCGCGATGACGCGGGCCGCCGCCACCATCGATTCCTTCGACCTACACCGCATGGGCCAACTCCACCAGGTTGTGAATGAGATGGTGCGCGAAGACGTCGATGCGAAACGCGCGTCCGATCTCATGGATCAGCTGGAACGAGGCCATCACCATGGCCTTGGTGGATTGTTGTGCTTGGGGAATGATGCTTGCGGCGTCGATCACTCTGCAGACCGGCGGCAGTCTGATAGCTGCTGCTTTGGCCAGTGGCTGTCTGCTGCTTGTCAATCGATTCGGTGCCCTGCTGGAGCACATTGACCTTCGAAAGCGTTCGCCGTCTCAGGACAAGCGGCTCTGACGGTATTGCTGAGGTTTTGTGGGGTAGCGACGATATCGTCCTCTGCGGCGATTATCGCCACAGGGGCTGGTGCTCTTGCTTCCAATCCCTCAGATCGTCTAAGTTGCTCAGGATGCCATCAACACCTACTACGTCACCCGCGGCGGCACGGCTGACGGCAGTCTAGTGATTGTCTCGATGACGACTTTCGGTGGGGGTTGGCACTCAGTCAGATCGGAGGGTACATACCGCGAGGGGCGAGTTCTGCTGCTCGTCAGGGATCCTGGAACTGTGGCTCGTGATTGTTGTATGCATGGTTGGTGCTCCTGGGAAATGCGCTCTTCATGCGAGGGTGGTCCCAGGCTGCTGCTTTCCTGCTGCTGGGGTAGGGAGCGTTGACGGGGATCATCAACGTTGTTCTTCAGCGTCACGCTTCGTTGGATCCGACGTTGGCGAGTGGGGATAGCAGCTGTGGTGCTGGGTGTGGTCTCTGGTTTGTCGTCTGGCTATCTGCGCATTCCGAGCAGCGAGGCTGTGTATCGTCAGGGATAGCAGGAGCGTTGCTGCCTGGACTCGACGTCTACTGGATCATCCTCTCCGAGCTCTTCAGGCTCCCGGAATAGGGGAGGCATTCTTCCGAACTCTCGTCGCAGTTCTCATCATTGGACCGTCAGTGGTGCTTGGAATGTGGTTGGTTGGGAGCATCCAGTCCATTGGAAAGGAATGACCGCCCTGCGTTTCACGTGAAACGCTCTTGTCGACAAGTGGTCTCGTCTGTGAGTCCGTTTCGTTTCCCGATCGCTATGCGGTCACCGCTTTCTGCCAGCGGGTGGCGACAGCCTGCATGCGGCGAGACGAGCGCTGTGGCGATGAGCCGGAAGCAACAGGTGCCTTCATGTGATCAGGAGGTAGCTGGCACAAAGGGTGCTGATACCCGGAGCGTTCATGGCTTCGGAATTTGCCATCCCTGCGTGACAGATTCGGATCGCATCGCCGTCGAGACATAGACCTACGAGGCTTATTCACGGGCGGCGCATCCGCCAACAAAACTCCTAGTCAAGGCGAGGTTTGAGGATGAGCGTGAGTAAGTCTTTATGATGCGAAATCTCTATAACTGTATATAGCTATATCGGTACTTTTGATCCTCGTCAGGGTCCTTAATCTGTTAGCACGTGATATCGCACCGGAAACAGGAGCCGATCACCGGGCCAGATCTCGAAGAGCTCCATGAGCTACGGATCGAGGATCGTGTCCTGTGGAGCCACCACGCAAGTCCACTGTGGGAGTGGGATGCGGTGGCCATTGCTGCATCTCTCACGATGCCTCTCGTACCCGCAGGGGAGGCGGCAAGTCAGATATGCGTGCATCAGGGTGGTGTGAAGCAGCGGGGTAGACAGCGGAATTAGATTCGGCTGCGCTGCGGCAGATGGAAGCGATGTCCCATCCGAGTGCGTGCTTCCGTGGTGGGCTCCGGGCGCGTTGTGACGTTTCACGTGAAACGTCACAACGCGCCTAATCTCGACGCGGTATGGGATGTGTGATCAGCTCGTCCTGGTACTGGCTCAGCACATGCGATGCGCCTAATGGCCGTCAGGAATAATCATGAGACTGCCGTGACTCTCTGGTTGACAGATGCTCCGCTAGGAAGATGCTCTGTGCTGCAGAAGGTGCTTCAACCCTTGTTTCAAGAGGCAGTCAGATGACGAGTGCCGTCGGTGCGTCATTACCGATCATCCGGCACCATGCCATGAAATCCGTATGACTGAGGATGCTGACATGGATCATGTGGCTGGGGCCACCAGAATTGGATAGCCGACGCAATCAGCATGCGATATGGATCATGTGGCACGGTACCGGGCCGTTCGCGACGCCCACCAGCATCACCTTTGCAATCGGCATACCCCGACATGGATCATGTGGCACGGGACTACCTTGTCCCGCGAGCGGAGCGAATGGTTGAGAGTGGATGTGTTCCCCTAAACGCGACGCTGTTCACCTATTTAACAAGAAAAACGCAAATCAATATATCGCTATAAAGTCTTATATCCCTCCATGTCGGCTCTCCATCAACGACAGCAGCATGGCTGCGAAGAGATGGTGGATGGCTTCGCAGGGCTTCGGTGCGCGGAAGAGCAACGTCGCTCGAGCAGGGCGGGGTGGGTCTGCGTCGCAGTGACAGTGGCCTTGTTGGCTAAAAGCGAGAATCTGTGGGTGCACCGTGGGTGTAGATACAATCTCTGGTTGCTCCGGACAAAGGTGACGCAGAGGACCAGGGACTGATCAGAGAGGTGAATTGATCGGCGTGACGTCATAGGGATCTGTCTGGTCGAGCAGATTTGAAGACTGGTGGGCATGTGCGTTTCGTGAAACGCACATGCCCTCTGAGGAAAAGCTGGTTTTCAGGGTGATGCGAAATGTTCGCCAGCAGGTTTCCATGTGGTGTGTCTGCGCTGTAGGGACAGGTGAGTCTGGGCGGCGTGCTCTCGCCAGTCAACCCTGCCAATCGCGGCGCGGAGAGAGGGTAGTTTCGGGGCAGATTCACTCCTGCGACACTTCCGATCGGTCAGGGAAGGCGTATTGTCGATACTTCTATTCGGGTGCGCGTGATCGAACGATACGACCCCGCCAGGCAACCTCGGCATGCGCCAACGCATCTGTTCCACATGATCGTTGTATCTGTTGTCCGGGTTCCTGGGGTATGTGACTGCTATCCCTGTCATTCGTTCAGTTCGTGCAGCGCGTTTCACGTGAAACGCCGCGAGGTTTCAGCTCGTGTCATGGACTCAGGGCTAAAGTTGATGACCGTCAAGGAGGACTCAATGGCCCTGTTCTTTCGCAAGCGCAAGCGTACTCCGAAACATGACGTGGACGTCGAGCCGTGGAAGGATCACGAGAACGTTTCACGTGAAAGACAGCCATCCAGACTCCTACCGGGCCGCGCCGCTCGTTCTTCGATCGTGCTGACGACGACTGGGTGGCCGATGATGAATACGGTACCGGTGCGACGAAGACACTCAGGGTCCCGACGTTGCCACGCCCGGAGAACCCCCGCATTTTTGTGGTGGCGAACCAGAAGGGTGGCGTTGGAAAAACTACCTCTACCGTCAATGTTGCTACCGCGCTCGCCTTTGGCGGACTCAATGTTCTCGTGATTGACATCGATCCACAGGGGCAATGCCTCCACTGCTCTCGGCATCGATCACGATCCGGGACCCCAGGAACCTACGAGGTGCTGCTTCGCGGAGAGCGTCATTCAGGATCTTGCTAAACAATCGCCTCACGGTCGAACCTGCATGTCTTGCCCGCCACAGTCGATCTCTCGACGGCGGAACTGGGCTAGTGAACGAGCCTGGACGTGAATCCAAGATGAAGAGGCGCTGACTGCCTACATTGAGGAGTCCGGGGTCGATTACGTGCCTTGACTGCCCCCTTCTCTCGGGTTGCTCACCCTCAACGCCCTCGTCGCTTCCAATGAGATCATGGTGCCGATCCGGTGTGAGTACTACGCGCTCGAGGGAGTCTCCCAGTTGATGCGCACCATTCAGCGGGTCAAGGGTAGCAGACGACCGCTTGCAGCTGACGACGGTGCTACTGACAATGTTCGACAATCGCACCAACCTCTCCCATGAGGTTGCTGGCGAAGTGCGTGCCCATTTCGGGAAGGAAACCCTGGATGTGGAGATCCCGCGTTCGGTGCGGGTGCCGAGGCGCCTTCCCTATGGGCAGAGTGTCCTCACCTACTACCCCAAATCACCTGGTGCGGTGGCCTACCTCCAAGGCCGCCGAGGAGATCGCCCGCGCTGCCATGAATGAGGAAGGAATCGCCTGATGGCCAGAGGAAAACAACACGTAGGTCTTGGGAAAGGCCTCGGAGACCTCTTCGCACGGACGGACGAGGAGACTTCCGGTGACGCCAGCACTCCGTCAGACCAGCTTCGCGACGGGTCCTATTTCGTCGAGCTGCCGTTGGACCAGATCGTTCCCAACCCTCGGCAGCCCGCCACGTCTTCGATGAAGACGACCTGAGTGAGTTGGCCGCATCCATTGGCGAGTTCGGCGTGCTGCAGCCCGTCGTTGTACGTGAAGCCGGTCCTAAGCACTTCGAGCTGATCATGGGTGAGCGTCGGTTCCGCGCTTCCAAGATGGCGGGAAAGGAAACGATTCCGGCCATCGTCCGTGGGACCGATGACGACGCTTCTCCGCGATGCACTTCTCGAGAACCTGCACGGGCCAACCTCAGCCCCCTGGAGGAGCCCTCGCCTATCAGCAGCTCCTGGGAGACTTCAACTGCACCAAGGAGGAACTTTCCCAGCGGATTCACCGCAGTCGTCCACAGATCTCGAACACTGCGGCTACTGAGACCTCCCCTCCACCGTGCAGACGAAGGTGGCTGCCGGAGTCCTCTCTGCTGGTCATGCACGTGCGCTGCTGGGGCTGACTAACCAGCGATCGCAGGAACTGCTCGCTGAGCGAATCGTCGCGGAGGGCCTTTCGGTTCGCAGTACGAGGAAATCATTCGGCTCGGGGACGCACCCACGGAGGAAGAACCTACCCCCGCGTCCGTCGGCTGCCATCGGAACGGGAGGCCGCCGTCGCGGCGCTCTCTCCGATCACTTTGACACCCGGGTGAAGGTTGCCATCGGCAAGAACAAAGGCAAGATCACCATCGAGTTCGCCTCTACCGACGATCTCGACCGAATCATGGCCGTCATTGACGGGCGTACCGTCGAGCCCCTGACAAGAAGCTTTAAAACGTCCTACCGTTTGATCGGTAGAGTCGATAAATGGGCTGTGATGGTTGACGCTCAGGCTTCTGACAAGGGGCTTTGTACTGGAAGCATAATGAGCCACTCTTTTTCGTATCTGGGATAAAACCTCGGGCGTCGGGGGTGGTTTTCGACTTGGGTCGCTCGTTCCTCGCTCTCTGGCTCAACCGGCTTTGGAGCGGGAGTCGTGTCAGTGGCCGCGGCGGCGGGCCTGCTCCACGAGGGCGGAGAACACCTCCCCCATGCCGAGGCCCGCGGCGTCCAAGGCGAGGGCGTCAGCGAGGTATCCGTCAGACCGGGTGCTACGTTGCTCTCCAGAAACACCGGGACGCCGTCGCGTACGATCATGTCGATGCGGGAGAGGTCGCGGTGGCCGAGCACCCGGTGGGTGCGGACTGCCAAGTCCCCAGCCGCCTCGAGCACGTCGTCGGGCAGTTCACCGGGAGTGAGGAAACGGGTGGCCCCTGCGGTGTAACGGGACTCGTAGTCGGAGACCCCCGAGGCGGGCCTGATCTCGACGGGCGGCAGCGCGCAGGCCGGTGTCATCCTCGATGACGGTCACGGACAGTTCTGTGCCCTCGACGAACTCCTCCACCACCGCGTCCTTCCCGTAGGCGAAGGCCCCGACGAGGGCAGCCGGCAGATCATCCGCGGAATTCACCTTTGTCGCTCCGAGTGCCGACCCCGATCTGGCGGGCTTGACCATGAGCGGGAAACCGATCCGCTCCCCGAGTGCCGACATCAATGCCTGTGCGCCCAGCTCTCGGAAGACATCGTCGGGCAGTGCGACCTGCTGTGGGGTCGCCAGGCCGGAGTCCCCTACCAGCCGCGTGGCCACCGACTTGTCGAAGGTGCGCCGGGAACTGGCGCTGTCGCTGCCAACGAAGGGCACCCCCAATGTCCACAGCACCTCCCGAAGCGCACCGTCCTCACCCAGCCCGCCATGCAGCACCAGGATGGCGACGGGGTCCTCGTCTCCGAGCAGCCGGGGAATCAGGTCGGCGTTGACGTCGGTCTCGGCCACCGTGTGGCCCTTCTTCTGGAGAGCCCCGGCTAGGCGCTTCCCGGAACGCAGGGATACCTCCCGTTCGTGGCTCAGGCCACCGGCGATCACGAATACGGTCATGGCATCAGTCCTTTACTTGGGTCAATCGGGGTGCGGTCAGTTCAGATTCGGTCCCGGTCCCTTGGCCGGGTTGGCGTGTGACGGGGTGTGCATGCCGAAGGTTCGCAGCATCTCAGCTCGCCCTTCACCACTGGGCGAAGCGCTCCACTCCCGTTACGATCCGGTCCGGCGGAGGGAAACAGTGGGATAGTCGCACATTGCGGGAACCCTGCCCGTCGGCAAAGAACGCAGGACCCGGTACGAAGGCCACGCGGGCGCCGACCCCGCGTGGCAGCATCGCCGACGCGTCAATCCCTCGGGCAGCGTCACCCAGACGAAGAACCCACCTGCGGGCCGGGTCCATGAGCAGCCTTCGGGCATCTCCCGCTCCCAAGGTGGCGAGCATGGCGTCACGGCGTGAACGGTACATGTTACGGAAGATCTCGATCTGGTCGCGCCAATCGCAGTTCTCCAGATAATTGCTGATCGCGAACTGGGAGAACACCGGCGGGCACAGCGTCGCCGACTCCTGGGCCAGCACCAGACGTTCCTTGACCCCATGCGGGGCGCAGACCCAGCCGACACGGAACCCCGGTGCGAAGGTCTTGGAGAAAGATCCCAGGTAGACCACGTTCGCGTTGAGGGAACGCATCGCCGGAAGTGGGTCAGAATCGAGGGCCAGCAGTCCGTGAGGGGTTGTCCTCCACCACCAACACCTCTGCCGCGGCACAGCTCTCGATGATCCGGTGGCGCTGCTCCAGGGACTGCGTCACCCCCGACGGGTTGTTGAAGTTCGGGATCGTGTAGAGGAACTTGACTCTCCTACCCTGCTTCTTCAACCGTTCGGCGGTCTCGGTCACCGCCTCGGGGACTAGCCCTTCGGAGTCGCAGGCAATGTGCACCACCTCGGTCTGATAGCTCTGAAAAGTGCCGAGCGCTCCCACATAGGGACGGCGACTCGGCCAGGATCACGTCCCCGGGTCGCAGAAGATGCGGGTGACGAGGTCCAGGCCCTGCTGGGAACCCGCGGTGATGACGACGTCATCGGGATCCGCGACGCTGCCCTCTTCCGCCATCAGCTCGCAGATCTGCTCACGGATGCGCGGCTCTCCCTGCCCAGATCCGTACTGCATGACCTGCGTGCCGTGATTGCAGATCATCCGGGCGATGTGGTCACCGATCTCGTCTAGGGGTAGGTCCTTGATGTTTGGCATCCCGCCTGCCAGCGACACGATCTCAGGTCGGTTGGCCACTGCAAAACGCGCCCGGACCGCGGATACCCTCAGGCCCTGCGTACGGACGGCATAGTGTTCGACGAGCGGGTCCAAGCGGGTGTCGTGTCGAGTGACCTTCATTGGGTACACGTTATCCGGAGGATGACGAGATCGGATGAGTGGGCGCAAAATCCGAGATTATTTGGAGCGCTCGACATAAGTTTCCGAAACCGCCTTATGCGGGTCACGACCGCGAAAAACCGCTACTCACTACTGGTTCTTCACCACGTTGTAGACGGATTCGATCAGGTTCGCCAAGGTCTCATTGTCCTGATCGCTGAACCCCATGACCATGATGACCGTTTTGTCGATGACGGGCACACACCGGCTTCTGTGCCTGCTCGAAGGTTCCGCATGAGGCGTCGTGCACCGAGGTGACGCCGGTGATGCCGGAATCGGAGAGATAGGTCTCCAGCTCCGGTGCTGGACGCTGCAGCAACAGCGCAAACTTGGAGCTTCCATCGGGTAGTTGGATTGCAGGACCGTTCCCCACCGCTGGGCGCGACTGGCTCCTTCACCTCGTCGTGCGCGAAATTCGCGATCTGCGACGGAAGCTTGAGAGCCCACGAGGGCGATGCCTCTGCGTTGGGTTTTCCGAGCCCGCTGAGGGATATGCCCACCCAGATCGCGACCACGAGCAGCACCACAATCGCGACGGCCCCCATGACCTTCACGAATCTGGGGATGGGTGGGATATGGTTCCGTGGCGTTTGGGCATCGATTTCGTCCTTCGACGGATCGGTTTTTGTCCTTCGATGCGGACTTTGCGCCACTCACTGGGATCCTGGCTGGGCGTTCCCGGTGAAACAGCCGAACGACGCGCGACCGGTTCGGTGATTTTCTTGAAAAACCGTGGTGTGGTCGGGGCTTTCAGGGCTGATAGCGCTTCGACGCGGGCCGGTGAACCTGGGAGGAGTCGGAACGCTCTCCGCAGTTCGCCGGGTGCGGGAAACTGCGGTTCCAGAGGAGAGTCGGGACTGCTCGCGCTACGGCGAGGCATGCCCTCGCCGTGACGCGGGAAACGACCGGTCATCAGATGGGCTCGTCGACGGCCTTTTTGAGTGCGTTCTTGGACTTGCCTCCGGACAAGGTTTTTTCCACCCGCCCGGACTTGTAGAGACTCCAGGGTGGGGATACTAAGGATCCCCTTCTCGGCGGCAAAAAGCCACCTCGGCATTGATGTCGAGTTTCACGAAATTTCACTCGGCCCTCGTAGTCACGGGCGAGTTCCTCGATGATGGGGGCCATCTGCTTGCATGGTCCACACCATGTGGCCCAGTGAGTCCACCACCACTGGTATCGGCGAAAGCAACACCTCGTCGGCGAAGGTCGCCTCGGTCACATCGACAACAGCCATGTCACCTCCTTGTTCTTAGGGGCGAGTTTACGTTCACGCCTCGTTTGCGGCCAGCCAGCGTTCCGCGTCGAGGGCGGCCCGGCAGCCGGAACCGGCAGCCGTGATGGCCTGGCGGTGAGGTGTGATCCACCAGATCACCGCAGGCGAACACACCGGGAAGGTTCGTGGCCTGGGGAGCCCGCGACGACTTTCACGTAGCCAGCCTCGTCGAGCTCCACCTGCCCGTTAACCAGCGTGCTGCGCGGGTCGTGGCCGATGGCGACGAACACCCCGGAGACCTCCAGTTGACGGTGTTCCCCCGTCACGGTGTCGCGCAGGGTGACGGACTCCACGCGTGCATCCCCGTTGATGGATTCCACCACTGAGTTCCACGCGAAATCCAGCTTCGGGTCCTTCTCCGCCCTGGCGACCATGGCCTTCGATGCGCGCAGCTCGTCGCGTCGATGTACGAGGGTGACGCGCGATGCGAAGCGGGTCAGGAAGGTGGCCTCCTCCACCGCGGAATCCCCGCCACCGATCACGGCGATGGGCTTGTCGCGGAAGAAGGCGCCGTCGCAGGGTGGCGCACCAGGGAGACTGCCGCGGCCCGAGGCCGCTCCTCTCCCTCGACGCCCAGCGTGCGGTACCCGGAGCCCATGGCCAGGATCACCGCTTTCGCCTCCCAGACCTTGCCTGCGGAGTCGGTGACCTTCTTGACCTTTCCGGTCAGGTCGACGGCCTCGGCGTCGTCGCTGATCAGCTGAGCACCGAATTTCTCAGCCTGGGAGCGCATCTGGTCCATCGGGTCAGGGCCCATCACGCCGTCGGGGAAACCGGGGAAATTCTCTACCTCGGTGGTGTTCATCAGTGCGCCGCCGCTGTCGAGGGCGCCCTCAAAAAAACGACGGGGTTCGGTGCGGCGCGGGCCGCGTAGATTGCCGCGGTGTATCCGGCTGGGCCGGAGCCAATAATGATGAGCTCATGAACGGTCATGGTTCCCCTCGAGTCGTCGTGGTGCCGGTCCAGTGTAGATGGGGTGTCAAGGTGTGGGCAGCACATCGCGAGTACAGCTGGTGTGGTTTCGCGACGAAGTTCTAGTATTGGTCGCCAAGGAGTCAGGAAGGATTCGCGTGCCGAAGATCGCAGCCCCCACTGTTGCCCAGCACCGTGCGATGGTTCAGCGTCGGTTGATCGACGCCGCCGAGGAGATCATGCGCTCCCGGCGAGGCGAGAAGCTGACCGCCGGCGCAGTGACCGCAGCCGCTGGAATTGCCCGCAACAGTATTTATCGTTATGTCCACTCTGTGGATGATCTGCGCGGTCTGGTCCTGGCGCGCCATCTGCCCGCCTGGATTGACGCGGTCGCCGCCGAGCTGAAAACCGTCGAAGCGCCCGCCGAACGCATCGTCGTGTGGGTTCGCGCGAACCTGCAGCAGGCGGCCCGCACCGGTCATGGCTGGCTGATGGGGCTGAGCCGCTCCATCACTCCGTCGCCCGCCACCGCGAAGGTGATGGACGACTCCACGCCGTCATGCGCGACTCGATAGCTCAGGCGTGGGCGACCCTCCTGCAGGACCCGGTACAGCTGAGGGTCGCTGCCGGTTTGACCCGTGGCCTGCTGGAAGCCGGGTTCCGGCAACTCGACGCGGGCATGCCCGTCGACGTGGTGGTCGAACTCGGTGAGAAGGCGGCGTGGTCTCGTCGCGGGGATCACGAGAGGAGATCTTTGACCGCGGAAACCTCCGCCACCTGGCGGATGGCGCTCTCCGTCAGCGTCGCGACGGGGGCCTACGGGTGTCCTTCGGGGCGTTGGCCGTCACGGCGGGGCTCGACGTCTGGCAGGCGATGGTGCTGAGCCTGCTGATGTACACGGGTGGGTCACAGTTCGCCTTTGTCAGGGGCGCTGGCGGGCGGCGGGCTGCCCCGCAACCGGGGCGGCTGTGCTCGTCGGATTGCGTAACGTCGTCTACGTGACCCAGGTGAACTCGTGGTTCCATCCCGCGGGGCTAGCGGGTCCTGATGGCGCACATCACCACCGACGAGTCGACTGCGGTGGCCGCGGCTCAACCGGACCAGCGACTGCGGAGGCTGGGTTTCTGGGCCACAGGAGCCGGGGTGTTCATGCTGTGGAACGCGATGACCCTGGCTGGGGCGCTGCTGGGCAATTTGCTGGGCGACCCGAAGGCTTGGGGACTCGACGGCGCCGCCCTCGCCGCCTTCTGCGGGCTGCTGTGGCCTCGATTGGTGGCCCGTGACGCGAGTGGCCATCGCGATCATCGCGGCAGCGGTGACGGTGGCGCTGGTGCCGGTGCTTCCCGCCGGGTTGCCGATCCTGGCCGCCGTCGTGATCGGAGGTGGCGTCACTTGGTCTCGGCGTCGACGTGTCGTCAGCGATGACTCCTCCCCGGGGATGAGGGACCTCGAGGACGAAGGGGTGCGGTGATGTGGGGCTGGGTGCTTGTCGCTTCGCTGGCATGCTGCGCGACCAAACTGGCGGGTCTTCTGGTGCCGCGTCGCCTCCTCGACGACGAACGCACCGTGCTGACCATAGCCGGGATGACCGTCGGGGTGCTGGCCGGGCTGATCGGGGTCTCCACCTTCGCCACGGGCAGCACCGTCACCGTCGACGCGCGGGTGCGCCTCACTGGTGGTCGCGGTGGTGGCCCTTCGGTTGCGGGCGCCGTTCCTGCTGGTCGTGGTGCTGGGGGGCGGCAGCTGCCGCCCTGGTGAGACTCGCGGGAGTGGCGGGGTGACCAGGGCGGGTGCCGCGGCACTGATCAGCGGCCTATGGTGTGGTGCAGGAAGGTCCAGATCAGGGCGTTCATCCAGGCCTGTTGGGCGTTGTCGGCTGCCCCTCCGTGGCCGCTTCCGTGTTCTCCCAGTAGCGGACGTCGGCTCCGATGGTCTCCAGGGCCGCCGTGAACTTGCGGGCGTGGCGGGTGGACGCGATCGTCGCGGGTGGAGGTGGTCACCAGCGTCGCCGGGTAGTCCGCCGACTCCTCTAGGAGGTGGTAGGGGCTGAAGGTGCGGATGTAGTCCCAGTCGTCGGTGTCGGGGTCGCCATACTCGGCGATCCACGACGCCCCGACCAGGAGCTTCGTGTAGCGGCGCATGTCGAGCAACGGAACCTGGATCACCACCGCCCCGAACAGACCCGGATATCTGGTGAGCATGTTGCCCGTGAGCAGTCCGCCGTTTGAGCCGCCCAGACAGGCCAGGCGCTCCCGGGTGGTCACGCCACGAGCGACGAGATCCCGCGCGACCGCTGCGAAATCCTCGTAGGCGCGGTGCCGGTGCTCCCTTCAAAGCAACCTGGTGCCAGGCCGGGCCGTATTCACCACCGCCGCGGATGTTCGCGACCACGTGAGTGCCGCCCCGCTCCAACCACGCCTTGCCCGTCAGCGGCCCGTACTGCGGCGACATCGACACCTCGAAAACCGCCGTATCCCCGAGCAGGGTCGGATTGTCCCAGGCCGGGGGCAGGTCGGCGCGACCGATCTGGAAGTACGGCACGCGCGTGCCGTCGTCGCTGATCGCGAAGTGCTGGCTCACCTCCAGCCCCGTGACGTCAAAGTGTGACGGCTCCGCCTTCATCCTCGCCAGCGGCGCCGGCTCATCTCCCGTCAGCAGGGGAGCCAGATCGCCCAGGTACAGCGTCGGTGGCTGGAGGAAGCCCGTGGCCGTGATCCACAGTTCATCGCCTTCGACATCGTCGACCGCCGAGACCCACACCGTGCCCGGCAGATCGCGGTGGATGCGGTGCGACTGCCACTGCTCGCCGTCGTGGTGGAACACCAGTAGGTAGGTGCGGACGTCCTCCTGGGCCGTGACCACGATGTGAAGTTCCGGGTGACGAAGAAATCCGCGATCGACGTCGACGTGGACGGGGCGAACAGCACTCGCGCGCGGCCTTCCCTTCCCAGCCGGGCAGGGAACGGGTCAGTCATGCCACCGCGAGGGATCCGCAGGCACCAGCACGTCGTCGATCTCCCAGTCGGTGCGGGGGTGAGCAGCAGCAGGTCGCGGTGGGGGGCGGCTGTGCAGTCGGAGGGGACGTCGATCAGGGTTAGGGGAGTCGTCGGGGTTCAGCAGGAACAGGTCGTAGTCGTAGAAGCCGCGGACCTGGTAGACCCAGTCGCGCACGAAACCCGGCACGTGATCGCGACCCGCACCGACCTGCATGTCCGTCGGTTCGCCCTGGTGGACGAGGCCGCCTCCGACATCGGCGTTCCCCGGCGCCAGCGGCTGACCTGCAAGGATATCCGGAACTGCTGACGCTCTCGGGTCCGAAGTCGGTGGAGACGAACACCGTCTCGGCGTCGATCCAACTGAGGCTTCCCTTGGCGTCGGGTCGCTCGAAACCGCCCTCGGATGCGGGCACGAATCGTTTGGTGACCAGATCGAACTCACGGGTGACGTCCGCGTCGGAGCCGCCGTGGGACAGGGCGATCAGGGCGTGTCGCCACGGCTGACCCTCCTCGGGGCGCAGCACGGTGGCGCCGTGCCACTGCAGTCCTCCTGCTCTGCCGCGTTGAGGGGCATCGACGTCGATCAGCACCTCCCAGTCGGGTTCTTCGGTGCGGTACGAGGTCCAGCGACGTGCGCCGCCACAGCCCCCGCAGGGTGCTCCGCGTCGGTCAGAAGTTGTACACCTGGTCGCCGCGACGCACCACGTACGGGATGTTCGCCGGGGAGTCGAGGATCTCCTTCAGCTCCGCGGCCAGGCCCGTCACATCGTTGTTCGCGTCGAGGCTCTCCCTCGACACGTGTGTTGCGTTCACGCACCACCCCAGCGCGTCCTCACCGGTCACGTCCTCGAGGCCACAGCCACGGGTCGGTGGAGCCGTCGCGGGCAGGTGAGACCGGGATTGCGGGACTGGTCATCACTCATGGGACACGAGCCTGGTCACGGAAGGGCCGCGGCGGTGCCTCGTGAGGATTTTCCGTCAATAGGCGAAGACCTCGTCGACGACCCAGGCCGGCACGTCCTCCAGGGTGGCGTAGCGCCAGGCGGGCTGATTGTCCTTGTCGATCAGGAGCGCGCGCACGCCCTCGACGAAAGTCGACGGGGATCATGTGCTCCGCGAGCCGAAGGTCCTGGTGCAGCACACCGTTGAGGTCGAGGGTGGCGGCCGTCGCAGCGCCCGCAGCTGACGTGAACCGCGAACGGTGAGCGGGCCCGCAGCTCACGACCTGCCTGCTGGGCAGCCGGGTCAGGGGTGCTCCTCGAGCCGGTGTGCGATCTCGACCGGGTCGTCGCCGGTGTAGCACTCCTGGATCCAGGCGGCCTCCGCCAGCGGAGCGGGCAGGTCGCCGTCGGATGACTCGTCGGCCAGGTTGATGCGCGGGCATCACCCCCGCCGATCGTGCCGGAGGTGAGCGCCATGTGGGTGCCCAGGGCCCCGGCCCGCGCCAGCCAGTACATGACACCCGCGTCCGGGAAGAAAAGCCGATCTTCGTCTCCGGCATCGCCATCAGCGTTGACGAATCCACTGTCCGCTGGTCGGCATTGACCGTCAGACCCAGACCGCCGCCCATGGTGATGCCGTTGAGGGTGGGCGGTGACGTGTTTCAGGGAACTGGGCGACGATCAGGTCGAGCAGGTACTCGACCTCAGGAACCTCAGCCAGGATCCGTCGCTACTGATGGCCTGCGACAATTCCGCACGTCGGCTCCTGCACTGAATCCGCGCGCCCCCTCGCCGCGAGCACCACCTCCCGTACCGAGTCGTCGTGGGCCCATGCGGTGAGGATCTCGCTTGCTGCCTGGAGCATCTCGAGGTTGGAGTGAGTTGATGGCTTTGGGACGGTTGAGGGTGAGAGTCGCGACCCCATCGTCCAGAGTGGTGACGAGCAGATCAGTCATGAGGACAGCCTATGAGGTTCACGAAGCGCCTCAGAACCGGCAGCGAAACAAACTGCCTGGAATTCCTAGTCGAGGCGCAAACCGGGACGCATCTCGTGCAGCACCGCGCGGGCGGTTTCCTCGTCGATCACCAGATCCGTTGCGACCCCGGCGCGCAGTGCGCTCAGCACCGGAACGGCCTTGCCCGTCCGCTGACCACGCAGATGCGACGGGGAATAGCCTGTAGCTCCGCCGGGGTCATGCCGAGTGGCGCGGGAGTTGATGGGGATGTCGCGCCGGAGCCGTCGGCCCGCAGCATCACGGTGCAGACGTCGCCGACAACACCCGCCGACTTCAGGTCGAGCCAGTTCGGAGTCGTCGAGGTAATTGGCGGAGTACACGTGCGACTGGAGTTCGAGCGAGCCCTCCACCCGAGACCGCCTTCGTGCAGGAGGCCCGCACCCTGGAGCATGTGGCGGGTGGAACGTTCCGCCCACATGGCGGTGCGGGTGCCGGGGTTGTCGAAAGAGGCCGGCAGGGCCAGGAAATTGTTCCTCGCCGTGGAACGCGACAGCGAAGCGCTGCAGGATGGAGCCGACGTACGGAAGCCCTGTTGTGCGCTGATTGGCGCCACCGTTGAGACTGACGACGATCACTCCGCTCAGGTCGCGGGGTCGCAGGTGCTGGGCGACCGCGGAGACGGTGGTTCCCCACGCCACCCCGACGACGTCGTTGTCGGTGACGATGTCGTCGAGGTCAGGCGGCCACCTTCGCGACCTGTTCGAGGCGCAGCATGTAGCTGGATCCGGGACGGACGTTGACCAGGTGCGCCTGGACGTGGACTCTTGCGGAAGATCTCTGCGAGGCGGGTCATGGGGCGGTCGGGGTCGGCGATGGTCACGCGCACCAGCCCGCGGTCCCGGGCCTCCTTCAGCAGTCGCGACACCGTCGAGGCAGGGAAACCCCCAGGTGGTGGGCGATCGCATCCATGGTTTCGGACTGCACGTGGTACATGCGCGCCACCCGGGCAGCAACTCGGTGTTGCGTTCCATGGCGCTCCTTCAGGGAACGTGGCCGATGCATGGTGACGGCGTCAGCGTATCTCCAGAAGCCATCCGGAAAAACGTGCGACCCGTCAGAACAGGGCGAGTCGCTTCCAGCAGGATGCGGGTACCGATGATGATCAACACCACGCCGCCCAGGAACTCGGCGGGTTTGCGGAACCTCACCCCGATCCGGTGCCCGATCCCGACCGCGGTGAGACGAGGTCACCAGCGTGATCAGGCCGATGCAGAGGATCGCCAGGAGGATGGAGACTTCCAGCATCGCGAAGGACACCCCGACGGCTGCCGCGTCGATGCTGGTCGCGATTCCCAGGATCAGCAGGCGACGCAGATCGAGGTCGGCTCCCCTGCCCGCTGTCGCCGTCGTCCTCATCGGCCTGGGTGCCTCCCAGGTCATCTTGCCACTCCGATGATTGCGAGCAGCGCGAAGGCAATCCAGTGATCGAAGGGATCGAGGAGACCAGTGAAGTTGGCCGCCATGAGCCACCCGAGCAGCGGCATCGCGGCCTGGAAACCCGCGAAGGTGAGGGCGATGACCGGGGCGTGCCGGTAGTTGAAACGGCCCATTTTCACGCCGCTTGTCAGCGAGGCGGCGAACGCGTCGAGCGGATACACCGAAGCCGACCAACCAGATGGACCAGAGGGACATCGTGGGACCTTTCCGGGGCGTGCAGTGTGTCGTCAGCCACTGTGACGCCACGGGGTCTGAGGTGTCTACGGGTACCTGAAAGTGTGCCTGACCACACCTTTTGCGACACCTGTCGCCCTGTTGAGACGTGTCGCTGTTTCAGGAGAATCGTTATGCAAGGCGGAGAAATGCCCCGCGACGAACAGCCTGCCGGTCGCTGTGACAGCCGCCGGTGGGACGACCCAGCTGGAAGAAGGAATGATGACGGCCACCGGCGCTGGCGGACCCCGTGTCACGGAGGACTACCTCGCGCTGATCTGGAAGGCCTGCGGTGGCCCGACGACGGGCGTCGTCCGAACACCACTGATCTGGCCGCCGCCCTCGATACCCCTCCACGGTCTCGGCCAGTCTGAAGCGCCTGGCCAGGGAGGGAATGATCGAAGTACCGCCCCTACAGGGAGCATCAGGCTGACCGAGGGAGGGAACGGATCGGGCGTGCGGTGGTGCGGCGTCACCGCATCATCGAGACCTATCTGGTGCGTCGCTGGGCATGCCATGGGACCAGGTCCACGATGAGGCGGACCGGCTCGAGCACGCCGCTTCCGAAGCGCTAGTCGACCGGATGGACGAGATCCTCGGGCATCCGGTTGCGGACTCCACAGCGACCCCATCCCGCGAGACGGGGAGGAAACGCAGCGAGGGGTGGTGCTGCTGGCACATGTGTCGGCGGGTGTCGAGGTGCGGGTGGTGCGGGTCTCCGACTCCAACGCGGACATTCTCCGGTTTCTCACGGATCGCGGTGTGGCCATCGGGACACGGTTGAAGGTGCTCTCCGGGCTGTCCGGGATGGGTCTGATGACCGTCGAGGGGACGGGAACCGAGATCGAGCTCAGTGCCCCGATAGCCGAGGCGGTTGCATCGCACCCGCGACCTGAGGCAGCTCTATCGCAGCAGATCGTCGTGGTGGCCGACGTGGACCAGCTCGATGGTGCCGTCAGGTACTGCCACCAGGTCAGTCGCGCCGCGCCGGGGGCTCCGCGTTTCACGTATGTCCGCCACGGAACAGCGCCCTCGGGAAGGGTTTTCTGGATCACCGACTTGCCCGGGATGATGAAGTGGTGAGTTTTCCTCCGGTCCCAGGCGTGACCAGAGGACATCGACGATGACGCTGAATGATCTTTGCCCTGCCGCGTAACAGCTCCGCTTCCATGGAATCGAGGATCCCTCACCGATTGTGTAGGGGGTCAACGATTCTCCGCGTTCCTCCTCTGGGTTTCCGGTCAACCACTCGTATTCCACTTCCCAGCGGAATTGTTTTTCCGGGTCGCTGTAGACCCGGGGATATCCTGACTTTCCTCCTGATCGGTCATTCGGCGACGCAGATGATCCAGCTCCTCTTCCGCCGCGTCGGCACGGGAACGTTCTCTTGCCAAAGGATTCGTGATCGCTGTCAAGAAACAGCATGAGATCGTCGATTATGGAGCTGCGAAGTTTGTTGGCGATCCGTTCTGTCTGGGTGTCCAACAGGTTTTTCAGCTCAGTCGCTGATCCCGTAACGGCTGGTGCAGGGGGTGTGTGGGCAGTTGAGCTGGGGGATGTGCTGGCCGGACGGTGGGGTCCGGGTTTGGGGACCATCGATCCCGGCTTCGGGGTCGGCGCGGGTCCCGGACCGGGCCGCAGGACCCCTCTTGGCGGGTGCAGTGCGGACGGTGTGATGTCGAGGAGGCCCTGAAGCGGTCGAGGGGCGGCCATCTGGTCGTCCGACAGGGCTTTCTGGGGGTTCTTCTAGGGTTCGCTCCGGTGTGGCCTACCGATTCCCTGGTGGAAGGTCACGTGTTCCGCTATGTCGAGGGCAGGCGCTGTCGGCGTCGTCGCCCTGGGTAGACCCGAAAGCAGCCGGTGGCGCCGCCAGTGGTCCGTTCTGGCTGCCCCGCGAGGATGACACGAATACCGCCGCCATACACCTGAAATTGTGGATCTACTGTATCTGACAGGCGCTCCGAGGCTGTCATGGAATCGAGGACGGCTAATTCGGTTCCGGGGGCAGGGTGTTGGGCCAGCACTTTCGTGTCGATACGAGGCCGATTCGTGTCGCTGGCGGGAGATACCACGACCAGGGCGCCGTCGCGCGATGAATCGAAAATTTCTGCTTACAGAATTCCCACATCGCTGACTCCGACCCGCCACTCCGGAAACCACAATCCCTCTTTCTTGACACATCCGTGTCGGTCGACAAGCAATCGCTGTCGCCACTCCGGAGGCAAGTAGTCGCCAGCGATCCGGCTGCCGTCCATTGTTGCAGAAGCTCCAACGAGACCAAATGCGACGGGCCGACGGCATGTTCACAATCCAATGATTTTCACAGGGAAAAATCAGAGGGTTTGGTCAAGGGGATCCGGAACTGGTTGGTTTCGTTCCACTGAGCAGGATGCCCTCCGGGTATCGCTCAGTTATTAGTGCTCAGATTCGGGATCGTGCAGGGAATACGACGATGTGTGACACTCTGTGAGGATGCCGCGCTGTCGCGGTCAGCACGGTAGAAGACCATGCGATCCGGCGGAAGGAATCCGGGGATGTGTAGCGTGGGGTTGGTTCGATTCCGGAGGAGACCACGATGTCAGAGGCCAACGATCCCGAGTCGTCGGTGCCCGGGGCCGGCTCCGCATCCGGTGGTGGGCAGAAGGGATCAGGGAAGGCCGCTGAGTCGTGACGTCAAGGGTTCCCACAGGGCGATCGTGGGGATCATCCAATTTAGTTTCGGACTCCTGGTGGTGGTTTTCAGCCTGGACGTCGCGAAAGCCGCGTGGGGTTGGCTCGGCAGCGGGGCGGCTTTCCGCCGCTTGACGGTCTTCTGGGATTTCTGCTCGTGATCGTTGGTTTCGCGAGCATGGTGATGGGGATCGCCCGGGTTTTCGCTGATGACGGACGCGAATGAGGGCGTTCCGGATCCTGAAGTGTGTCGGGGTGACAGTGTTCTGGTTCAGGACATGTGCATAGGGTGTCTCGGGACATCGGCATATCCTTGTCTCGGGACATCAGCAATGCCTCCGAGACTGGGGCATGGGCTCAGAAACCACACGCCGGATGGTCATCACCGCTGTCTGCTCGGGCATGTCCCAAACGGAGGCGGCCCGCACCTATGGGGTGTCGCAATCGTGGGTGTCACGTCTGATGGCCCGCTATCGCATCGAGGGCCAAGCCGCCTACACCCCACGCTCGACCCGTCCCCACACCAGCCCGAACCAGACCAGTGCCCGGATCGTCGACCGGGTTGTCCAGTACGCGAGGAGTTGACCGGTCAAGGACTCGATGCCGGGGCTGAGACCATCTGCTGGTACCTGGAACAAGAACGACTGTCCTGTTCACGCGCCACCGTTCACCGGGTCCTGGTCCGATCCGGACAGGTCAAACCTGAGCCGACCAAACGACCCAAGGCGTCCTACCGGCGCTTCCAGGCCGAGTGGGCCAACGAATGCTGGCAGCCCGACTTCACCCACTACCGGCTGACCAACGGTGCAGCTGCCGAGATCATCACCTGGCTGGATGACCACTCCCGCTACTGCCTGCACCTGTCGGCCCACACCCGCATCAGCGCCGCTATCGCCGCACAAACCTTCACCAGCACCGCGAAACAGTACGGCTGGCCAGCCTCCACCCTCACCGACAACGGCATGGTCTACACGGCCAGACTGGCCGGGCAGGAGCCGCCGTGGAGGCCACCCAACTGGAGAACCTGCTCCAACACCACCACATCCGCCAGAAGAACGGATCACCCAGCCACCCCCAAACCCAAGGCAAAGTCGAACGATTCCAGCAGACCCTGAAGAAATGGCTACGCGCTCAACCCCACCAGCCCGGCCACCTGACCCAGCTCAACAAACTCCTGACCACCTTCGCAGCCCACTACAACCACCAACGCCCCACAGGCCCTGCCCCACCAGGGCAACACCAGCAGCCGTCTATGCCCTCAGCCCCAAAGCCACCCCGAACACCACACCCCAACCCCACCAACGCATCCCGTACCGACCGGGTCGACAAAACCGGCAACATCACCCTGCGACTCAACGGCCGTCTCCACCACATCGGCATCGGCCGACCCTCCAAGGAACCTGCATCACCATGCTCGTCCAGGACCACGACGTCACCATCATCAACACCCAAACCGGCCAGATCATCCGCGAACTCACCATCGACCCCACCCGCGACTACCAACCCATCGGCCCCAAAGAAAAAACCTGAACCTCCAAAACGGAGGTTCAGGCCATATAATGTCCTGAGACATCACATGTGTCGGGGTGACAGGATTTGAACCTGCGGCCTCGTCGTCCCGAACGACGCGCGCTACCAAGCTGCGCCACAGCCCGGCGGCTCATCAGAGCCAGCGGCAAGACTATACCAGCGCACGCGCACGGGTGAAATCGCCGCCCGGGCCATGACGTTCTCAGGTGGTGGCGTCGATCGCTTCCCAGGATCACCGGGTCAGGGAGCGACCGGGCTTCCGGAGTAGGCGACGGCGCCGTCGAGGGCCTCCAGGGCGCGGTCGAAACGCTCTGGTGTGGCGGTGTGGAGGGTGAACAGCGGGGCTCCTCGCGTGATGTGGTCGCTGGGTTTGGCGTGCATCTCGACGCCCGCGACCGCCTGCCGTCGTCCTCCCTGCGAGCCCTGCCCGCTCCCAGCCGCCAGGCCGCCACCCCTGACCGACATCGCGTCCAGACGCGCGACATGCCCGTCGTTTTTCCGCGGTGACGATATGGGTGTGTTCCGCCGCGGGTAGAGGCGCGTCGGGGTCGCCGCCCTGCGCCGCGACCATGCGTCGCCATACATCCATCGCGCGACCGTCCTGCAGCGCCGGGGCCGGGTCGACGTCGGGTTTGCCGGCGGCGGCCAGCATCTCGCAGGCGAGTCGCACGGTCAGCTCCACCACGTCGCGCGGGCCTCCGCCTGCCAGCACCTCCAGCGACTCGCGGACTTCGAGTGCGTTCCCTGCGGTCCGACCGAGGGGGTGTCCATGTTTGTCAGCAGCGCGACGGTGGTGACGCCCGCATCCGTCCCCAGCGCCACCATGGTGCGGGCCAGCTCCTCCGCGCGGTCGCGGGTCTTCATGAACGCGCCCGAACCGACCTTCACGTCCAGCACCAGCGCCCCCGTGCCCTCCGCGATCTTCTTGCTCATGATCGACGACGCGATCAGCGGGATGGCCTCTACGGTGCCGGTGGCGTCGCGCAGGGCGTAGAGCTTCTTGTCAGCCGGGGCCCAGGCCGGAACCGGCGGCGCAGACCACCGCCCCGATGTCGGTCAGCTGTGCCAGCAACTCCTCGGTGCTCAGGGCGGCGCGCCAGCCCGGGATGGACTCCATCTTGTCGAGGGTGCCACCCGTGTGCCCCAGGCCGCGTCCCGACAGCTGCGGCACCGCTACGTCGAAGGCCGCAACCAGGGGCGTCAGGGGCAGGGTGATCTTGTCGCCGACCCCGCCCGTGGAGTGCTTGTCGGCGGTGGGTTTGCCCAGCGACGAGAAGTCCATGCGCTGGCCGGAGGCGATCATTGCGGCGGTCCAGCGGGCGATCTCGTCGCGATCCATGCCGTTGAGCAGGATCGCCATCGCCGAGTGCCGACATCTGCTCGTCGGCCACCACCCCGTCGGTGTGGGCCTGGATCACCCAGTCGATCTGGTCGTCACTGAGCCTGTCGCCGTCGCGTTTGGTGGAGATGACCTCTATGGCGTCCATGCCGACGAGTCTAGGACTCACGCAGTGAAAGATTTCGTTGCAGGCGTGAAAGATTTTGTACCGTTTACGCCACAAAATCTTTCATAATGACATAATCCCGGGGATGAATGCTGACGCTCGGCGGGCCCGGTGGGGGCGTCGTCATGCTGTTCTGGTTGAACGGGGTGGCGTGGTCGTCGATCCTGCCCCGATATCCGAGATCAAAAGGGTCCCTGAGGCTCGACGACCAGTGGTGGGGGCATCGCGGTGGCAATCGGGCCGGTCGGCGGCCTGGTCGCGGGCCTGGTGACGGCCGCGCTGATCCGGCGGTACTCGTCGTCGTGGGTGTCGGTGGTCTCGCAGGTGGTGGGGATCGCGATGCTGAACCTCATCGGCAACGCCCCTACGGCCTGGGTGTTCGCGGTGGGGGTGTTCCTGATGGCGAGCCTCGACACGCTGACCGACATCTCGATGAACGCCCACGGACTGCGTGTCCAGGAACTCTACGGTCGCCCGATCCTCAACAGCTTCCACGGTTGGTGGTCGATCGGCGCGGTGTGACGAGGGGTTTCATCGGTTCCGCCGCCGGCCAGCGGGGATTCCCGTCTGGGTGCAGTGCGTCGTGGCGACGGTGGTCTTCGGTGGGATGTCGTTGGGCGCGAGACCTGCTGCTCCCCGGCCTGGACCCGACCCGCAGGCTGAAAGGAGCCGGCAACGGCGACGGCGGCGTCTGCCTGCCGGTGTTGTCATGCGACTCGCGGCGCTCGGACTGCTCGGCGCCTCGGCCGGGCTGATGGAGGACACCGGCTCCACCTGGGGTGCGATCTATCTGGACCGGCAGTTCGAGGTCATTCCGTTTGTGGCGGGCATGGCCTTCGTCGGGTTGCAGGGGGCGCAGCTGATCGGGCGGTTCACCGGTGACGCCCTGGTGTCGCGGATCGGGCCGCGATTCGCCGTCGTGCAGGGCGGCATCATCGCCTTTCTCGGCATGGGATTGTCGCTGATCTGGCCGTCGCCGACCACTGCGATCCTGGGTTTCGCCTGCGTTGGGTGGGGTGTCGCGACGGTGATTCCGTCGACCATGCATGCCGCCGACGAGCTGCCCGACATGAACCACGGCGACGGGCTGATGATCGTCACCTGGGTGATGAGGCTCGGATTTTTCGCAGGCCCACCGCTGATCGGTGCCCTGTCGGAGGCCGCCGACCTGCGTCTGGCGCTGTGGGTGGTCGCGGCCTTCGCGGTCGTGATCCTGGTATTGAGTCCGTCGCTGGGGCAACGTGTCGGCGAAATGAAACGGTTGGGCGGGTCTGACCTACACGCCACGGCTGTTCCTGATCGTGGATCCTGGCTGGCCGTGGCGGACATGCTCGTAAAGGTCCCAACGAACGCTTTGAGAATGGTTGCGATGCTCCGGAACTGACGTCTTGCGAGAATGACATCCCAATACAGGTATGTATTGATAGGGGTCGCAGGGGCGAACAGGTGTCGTGCCCCGGCGTCATGAAAGTCGATACCGCAGAGGCGGAAGGATGCACCATGATTGAAGCTTCCCATCTTCCGGAGACGCCCTCAAGGTGTGGAGAATCAATGCCGCTGTGCGTGCCGGTGTGATTGTGTGCGTGGTGATCGGTGCGATGCTGCTGTGGCCCGGGGTGGGCTGGCTACAGCCGTGGCTTCTCGTCGCAGGGATCGCTGTGGTGCTCCATGCGGTTGTCATGGTGGTGTGGGTGCTGCGAAAACGGTTCATCAGCTACCGGTACAGGATGGAACCCGGCGGATTCGAGCGATCCAGCGGGTGCCTGATCACTCGCAGGCTCATCGTTCCCGCCAACCAGGTCCTGTTCGTGGAACTTCATCAGGGGCCGGTCGGTCGGTCCATGGGTTTGAAACTCCTGCGGATCAGGACCCTCGGTTCGACCCGTACGTCGGTCCTGCTTGCTCCCGATGCTGATGCCCTTGCGGTCGAGCTGTCGAAGTGGAGTCGGGATGAGAAGGTCTAGCGCGGCGCTGGTGGGCGTTCGGGCCTGGGAGGTCGGTCGCTCCAGTATTCCTGTGGTGCTGGCAAGCCTGATAGGACCGCCCGAGTACCTGCGTACACTATGGCTGATCTTTGTGATCGTGTTCTCGGTCTTTAGCCTGTACGGTCTGTTCTTCGACTGGCTGACCGTCAGATATTCCATGGACGACGACGGCGTGGTCTACGAGTCGGGCTGGCCGTCCAGGACCCGCAGGCAGATCGGCTGGCAGGAGGTCGACGCGGTTCGGGTGGATCAGGACCTGGCCCATCGGGTGCTGCGGCGCTACAAGGTGACCGTGACGGTCGGCGCGGAGCAGTGCGAGTCGATCGTCATCGCGGCGCTGAGTCGGCGGGACGCGGATCTGCTGGTGCGTCTGCACAGGGACGCCACCACTCTGCTCTCGTCCGACGAGAAACCGTCGGGATCTGGATCGGAGGGAATCCCGGAGGGTATCTCGGATTCTCGCCCGCTCCACCGCACCTCGTGGCGCGACCACCTGATGATCGCATTCACCTATGGGCACTTCATACTCGTGGTGCCGTTTCTGATCGGCGGTTACCGGCGTGTGGCGGAATGGATCAGTGTGCCCGGCGAGGATGACGTCACGCTGTGGTTGCTGGCGCATCTCCCTGTGACGATCACCGCCCTCCTGGTGTATTTCACTCCTGTGCGGCGTCGCCCACTCCTACCTCAAGTTCGGCGGTCACGTGGTGAGGGCCATCGATGGTGGGTACGAGGTTCGTTCCGGGGTCTTTGAGCATTGCACCCGCAGGGTGCAGCTGGATGCCGTGCTGGGGGTTAGGATCGATCGGAACCAGTGATGGTGCTGTTCGGCATGGCATCGCTCCGGCTGGTTCTGCGCAACTCCACGGCGAGGCCCAGAGCCTCATGATCCCTGCCTGTCGCCCGGGTGGCGACGGTGGAGGAGGCTGGGTTCAGCGCATCCTGCCCGACGCCTCCATGGCGACGGATCGGCCGGGCTGGCCGGTACCTGTCGCGGTACTTGTGCTCGGTGGTGGACTTGTGTCGGGGGCGATGGTCACCGGGCAGCACTGGGGCGTGGCGTCTTTGCTGCTCATCGTCAGCCTGTGGCTGGCTAACCGCTGGACGGCTACATGGGGAAGGCACGAGGGTACGTCGTCTTCCGCCGAGGTGTGTGTGGTGTCCGGAGCTATGTACTGCGCCCCGAAGCCATCAGGCTGACCAAATCCTGGATGCTGCGCTCCGGGCCAGCGGCGCTGCGTGTGGTGATCCTCGACGAGGTCCCCACCGGTCTGCTCGCGCCACACGTCACGAAGGAACGGGTGGCGAGCCTGGAATCTTTCAGCCGGTGAGGTTCCGCTCCGAGGCGCGTGCCACGACGGCGGTGCTGTGAAAGCAGATGACTGGGCAGGAAGTGGCCGAGTTTCGGGGACGAGGCGGCCCCTGAGGGCCGTCAGCGCCCGGTGACCACCGTGTGGGGTGGTCGTAGTTCTGGAACTCCGATGAATTCCGCAGTCGGGGTCATGAACAGAGTGATCCCCTCGACCGCCGAGGGTCGAGGGGATCACTTCTTTCATCCGTCAATGCGGGATGTGTGCTTGTCGTCGCGCAGGGAGGGAGGTGATGTCGACGACGTCACACCATCACCATGCAGGTGTTCCGTGGTGGTGTTCCACGGATTTTCGTCAGCCTTTGCAGAAGTTGCGCGAGACGAACCTGCAGAGCATGTCATGGATGAGCTGTACTCGCTCGAGGACCAGCCACCGAGGGTCGAATCCCGCTTTCTGGGAATGGGCGGGCGGGTTTTCCGTGGCCTGTGCGACCGTGGGGCTCCTACCACCAGGGTGCTGAGGGGCCAGGGCGGCTCCGAGGGCGGCAGCGATCTTGCGTTTGATCATATCTTTTCTCCTTAGATTTGTTCGCTATTGAAGGGTTTTTCATCCCTGTGGGGTGCGCGAATGATTCGCGCGGGAATCGCTCACTTGCGGCAGAAGAATCCCAGGTACTTGCAGATGTAGAAGGAAGCCCACGAATTCTTCTCCCGTCGAGGTGTGGTGGAGCCTCGGATCTGGGTCCGGATCCATACCGTCATTCGCGTGTGCGGCTGCCGGGGTTCCGAGCAGAGTCGCCAAGGTCAGGATGATTCCGGCGACTGCCCGAGTTTGCGTTTGAGCATTTTTCTCCTGGAGTTGAGTGGTGGAAGGAATCTGATGTCATATTCCTTTTTCTGCGCCGTTGTTCAGTTTTTGGTTCTGATATCTCGAGAAGCGATGGATGAAGTGGCTCTCGAAGCGATTCGGCTTTGGCGTGAATGCGCAGGATTGCGCGACGACTGATTGTGTGGTTCAAGGACATGGTTTCCCTTGTGGTTGATTTCCATCACGACAGGCGATTCCAAGGTGGTTGAAGTCCACGTGAAATCGTTTCAAGAACGGCGTTTGACATCGCGATGGATGTGATCAGTTTTCCATCCTGAATGGTCTGTTCAACTTCCTCCCTGAGGGGTTCCCTCATGCTCAAGCTGAATGAAAGCTTAGTTGGATACATGACCGTATGCAACCCTTTGGCGACGCGAAATATTGATTATTTTTTTCAAGGAATTTTGCTGGCTGGAAAAGCCACCGGGATCCTCGAGTCCTGGGGGCTCGAGGATCCCGGTAGCTCTCGTGGGATCTCGTGTGGCAGGAGTGTGTCAGCCGGCCTTACGGAGGTGTGCGATGACGCCGTCGATGTCTTGTTGCAGACGTTCCCGGCGGACGAGTGGCCGCCCGGCTCCTCGTGGCGTTCGTGAGGGAATTCCTGCGTGGTCCGGCGCGGCGGCGAACTCTCGCTGGGTGGGCAGCACGAATCCTTCGTTCACGTCGAAGGCCTCGGTGCCGGAGACGAGGAAGATGCGTTTGCCGCGATAGCTCTCGATGCGCTCCACGGGGTTGTCAGCGCTGGCCGGGCCTGGTCCACGGGGTTCCGTGAGACGGTGCCGCCGCCCAGGTCGATGGTCGAGCTGGCATTCGCCCAGTGGGCGACCGCGCCGTTGATGCTTCGCAGGCTGGCAGGTCCTGAGTGGCTGCTGACGGAGGCGAAGTGGCCGTAGTACTTGGCGGTGTACTTGAGGGCTCCGAAGCCTCCCATGGAGAATCCGGAGACGGCGCGTCCGGCTTGTTCGGGGAAGGTGCGGAAGGTGGCGTCCACCCGAGGAATGAGTTCTTCAATGTGGAAGGGTCTCCCCAGTTGCGTGGCCCCAGGTTTCGCGGTCACCGGGTTGCAGTACCACCCTGCTATTCCGCCGTCGGGCATGACCACGATGAGATCGCGTCCGGCTGTCAGCCCGCGGATGTCGTCCTCCTTGTCGAATTTCATGAAGTTCTGCGCTCCGCCGTGGAGCAGGTAGAGCACCGGATAACGGCGACCGCTGTCGTAGCCGTCGGGCAGGGAGTACGTTGATCCGCGGTTTTCAAGCGATCGATGGGGTGGAGACCTTGTAGTACTCCATCGACCGTAGGTCTGATGCTCGATGACTTCTAAGCCTGCCGCGTGTGCGGGGTGTTGACCCCCAGAGCGGCTCCTGCTCCCAGAGCGGAGGCGGCGGCGAGCCCGCCAGCCCCCTTGAAGACGCTGCGGCGACTGATGCTGTGATCAAAAGACACAATACTCCCTAATTGATTGAAGTTTCATCATGATGTGGGGTGCGCGATGGCTGCTGCCGATTCGTGCGAGTTCGGAATGGATGCCGGGTGGTTTCCCGATGGCCTTTCGGGAATCCGGCTCGATGAGGCCTCCCTTGAACCCTAACCGGATGCAAGTGTGTATGCAACCCATTGTGATTTATACGCAACCCCTTGTGATTTGCATGCAATCCCTTGTGAGGATGCTTTCCGCGTCTTCGATGGCGTGGCGATGTTAGGGGCGCGAGGTGGTTTCTGTCAGGACAGCCAGGCTGCCAGGGCCACCAGTAACGTCAGCGGTACGGTCGCCAAGGCCAGGCCCAGCACATAGGCCTTGGAGGATCTCTGCACCACCGCCACGAACTCCCGCAACATGGCGCTCGGCCAGTAGTACCAGGCGGTGCGCGCCCCCAACACCTGAATGCCCGTACCCAGGTCGCGGGCCAACAGCGCGGCACGCATCGCGTGGTAGTTACTGGTGACCGCGAGTCCTGTGGCCTCTGGACCCAGCCGCGGTTCGGTTCGGACCAGGTCCGTCGACATCTGGAAGTTCTCCTGGGTGGTCGTGGAGCGATCCTCCAACACCAGGGCCGCTTCCGGGACACCCTGCTCAATGCGTAGTCCGCCATCGCCCGGGCCTCGCTGACAGGTTCGTCAGGGGCCTTGCCCACCGCTCATCACCAGCAGTGGACGCCGTCCGCCATCCACCTCACTTCGCCACACCCCGAGGGGCCCGGTCGATGCGTCCGGCAAGCAGCGGGGTGACTTTTCGGAAGGAACGGCACCCAGCACCATGATGAAATCCGGGTGAACTCTGCGGACGATACGTTGGTAGAGCCAGGAGTACCCGACGAAACAGAAGAACATCAACGCCACCCAGCCGGTGGTGAGCATGACGAACACCGGGACGGGAAAGGCCCGTCTTTCCCCGGTAAGAAGCACGGCGACACAAACAACCATTGCAACAATGAGCCCGACACCAGCGAGCAGGGACGGCGAGGTGGGCCGGGAGAAAACGTTCCTGCGGAGCATGACTACACCATTGAGGATGAGGAAACCCGCCAGACCGACGGCCATCAGAGGTGACATCACCACCAGGCGACCAATCCCATCAGTGGGGCCGCGAAGCCAGGAACGTCAATGCTTGGATGCCGAGCAGTACGGTGGCGGCGATCCACCCGGCGTTGGCCGGTCGTCGTGGTTCGTGGCGGATGCGTCGCCATGTCACCCATCCCGTGACGAGCAGGGCTGCCAGCAGGGATCAGTCCGAGTCAGAGTTCTCGAGCCCACAGTGGCACGATAGCTGCATCGCTGGGCGAACACTCTGCGGTAGCTCATGATTCCGGGGATGTCCGGGGTGCTCTCAGGGGTGACGGGGAGCCGGCCAGCCCGTGATAGCAAGACCTTCTCCGGTATGACGGGGCGGAGCATGCGTCCCCTCGTCGTCCTGTCGGAGGGTGCAGGTCACCGACTGGGATTGCTGAAGGCCTCCGCGATGAAGGGGTCGACCAGTCTGTGGTAGGTCTTCGGGGCGTCCCGCCGTACGCAGTGGCCGACACCGTCGATCAAGACCAGGCGCACGAGCGGGTTGGTCACCCTCGGAGGGGTCCAGGGCCATGTCACCGTCGCGGGGCGCGGTACAGCGCCGGTATTGCCAGCTGGTTGACTGCGCTGACGAGGTCAGCTTCGCCGAGATAGGTGCCCTCACGGATGAAACGGCGGTCGACCTGCTTCTTGCACCGGGCCCACTCTTCGATCTCGGCATCACTCCCATGAGGTCTCACGCCGCATGCGCTTCCGCTCGGCCAGGCCGCCGTCGGTGACGAACGCATCCAGGAACCGCTCCTGGTGCTCCACGAACCAAGGGCCGGACCCCAGTGCCCGGTGGGACGCGCGACGTCCTCCAGGACCAGCGCCCGAACCAGATCGGGCCGGGCCACGCCAGATCGCAGCGACATGAGCCCTCCCAGGCTGTGTGCCCACGACGACCGGTGGCTCTGGAAGCGAGAAGAGAACTTGCTCGAGGTCTTCCTGAATGGTCTGTGGTGCCCGGGCCAGGGAGTTGTCGTCCCACCGTGGAGACACTCCGTGCCCTCGTAGGTCCACCGCGAACGTGGTGATTGGGAGGACCAGCCAGCCACCGCGTCGGGCCAGGCGGACGCCGATTCCGTCAGGCCGTGGACTGAAACAGGGTCGCAGCTGCGGGATTCCCCACTCGTGCAGCGCAAGTGTCGTCACTTCAGCGACTGTAGTGCCACGGGCGTCGAAACTGTGGTGCTGATACACATCTGCGCATCTTTGCTTCCGCAGCGGCTTCCTGCTGGTTCCCTCGAGGGCGAACTCCCTATGCTGGACACCATGTTGATCCTCTGCGTTGCTCTGCTGCGTCTACGCAGCCGCTGACCGCGAGGAGCATCCGTCGCTGCTCCGCCCTGGCCTCCATGCCGGGCGGTGCCCGCTTTCGCGTGCCCGGTTCCACGATCATCACGGAGCAAAGCAATTGCCTACTTTTTCATCACGGTCGTCATGAATACGGCCGGAATTTTCCTCACCGACCCAGCTGTCCTCACCGCCTTTTGTCGAACTCGTTGCAGCGACCCGCGGTCCCATCATCGAGATCGGACCAGGCGACGGCGCACTCACCGTGCCGTTGGCGCGCCTCGGTCGTCCTGTGACAGTCATCGAGATCGACGCCCGCCTGGAGCAGCGGCTGCGTTGTCGCCTTCCCCGCACGTGAAGGTGGTGACGGGTGATTTCCTCACCCATCGGTTGCCGAGCCATCCCACGTGGTGGTGGGGAATCTGCCCTTCCACCAGACCACTGCGATGCTGAGACACCTCCTGCACTCCTTTGCCTGGAGGGATGCGGTTCTGCTGACTCAATGGGAGGTTGCTCGTCGCAGGGCCGGTGTAGGCGGGGCCACCATGATGACCGCGCAATGGGCGCCGTGGTTCACGTTTACCCTGCATGGTCGCGTCCCAGCGCGAGCTTTCACGCCACGCCCGGGTGTGGATGGTGGGATTCTCGCCATCCACCGTCGCGAGCACCCGCTGCTACCAGTGACTGAGCGACGCCGATTCCACGCGGTTCATCGCATCTATACCGGGCCGGGAAACGGCCTGGCCCAGATCCTGCTCGCGCCACCTCCTTCCTTCACCTGCAGGTAGCCCGGACTTGGCTCGGAAGACATGGCATCGATCCTTCAGCCCTGCCTCGAATGATGCATCCGGAGGCTTGGGTGGACCTGTTCAAGACGACGGGATCTTCACCACCTGCCCCTTCGCCACGAGGAAACCGCAGGAGGCGACGATGAGCCTCTCCGCTGCTCAGCAGGCCGCACGTCTGTTGGCTGAGCGACCTGAACACGACTGGCAGCTTGACGAACTTGCTGCGCTGGTGCACCTCTCGGTATCACAGCTCGGGCGAGTGTTTACGCGCAGGTTCGGTCGAACCCCGATGCGTTTCCTGATGTACTTTCGCGCACATTTGTTGGCCACGCTGTTGCGGGAGACCGACCTGCCCATAGCAGAGGCGATGAGCACAGTGGGGTGGCGTAGTCGTGGACATGCGGCCCGCCATTTCAAGGAAGTGTTCGGAGTGTCACCGTCGGGCTACCGGAAGATCGGACAGGAACGGATACGTCACAAATGATTCGGTACCTGGTGAATGACAGGCATGCAGTGAGCACTCTCTGTCACCACGTCCACCGTGTGGCCGCTCGGGAGCAGGGATGAGTCCCTGAACCTTGAGTGGGCACGGGTTTGTGTGAAACTCCTTGGAGAGATGGGGTCTGCAGTTCGTCTCCGGTGTGGTGCTTTAGGTTGAGGGCGCGACTCGGGCCCCTCGACCATGAGGAAGATCGAGGGGCCCGGAGCCGTTTGTTTGGTTCGTTCGTGGAGTTCCTATTCGGCCTTGCGGAGGTGGGCAACGACTCCGTCGATGTCTTGTTGCAGGCGTTCGGGGCGGATGATGTGGCCGCCTGGTTCCTCGAAGCGTTCGTACTTGATTCCAGCCGAGTCGAGTGCGGCTGCGAACTCGCGCTGGGTGTTGAGGACCGTGTCTTCAGTCAGGGTGTTGATGATGGTTCCGACCTGCGGAATATCCCTGACGCGACTTGTTCCAGCGACGAGGAAGATGCGCTTGTTGCGGTAGCTCTCGATGTGCTCGAGGGGATTGTCCGCGGTGATGAGATCCTGGTGCCACCGGGGCCACCGTCCGTGAGACAGGTTGACCGAACTCCGCATGGGAGGGTCAGGTTTGCCCAGGCAATGATCAGGTTGGGGACTATGCCTTCCACTGCTTTCGAGCGGAGGTTTGCCGGTCCGGAGTGGGCGCTGACGGAGGCGAATTTGTCGCTGTGTTGGCGACGTATTTGAGGGCTCCGAAGCCTCCATGGAGAATCCGGAGACGGCGCGTCCGGCTTGTTCGGGGAAGGTGCGGAAGGTGGCGTCCACCCAGGGGATGAGTTCCTCGATCTGGAAGGTCTCCCAGTCACGTTTTCCTGTTTCTGGCGGACACAGGGTTGCAGTGCCAGCTGACGCCCGCGTCGGGCATGACCACGATGAGATCACGTCCCTCGGTCATCGCCCGGATGTTGAGCTCCCGGTCGTATTAGGGTGTAATTTCCCCCGCCTCCGTGGAACAGGTAGAGCACGGGGTACCGTTTTTCCGCTGCTGGCGTAATCGGCGGGAAAGCAGGACGTTGACGTGGGGATTGCTGCCTGCTGGGGATAGCGGAGGTGTGACGCCCGGGGAACGACAGGGCTGGAGAAGGTGTAGGTTTCCATGCGACCGTCGGTTGTGTGGTCGGTGACCTCGAGGCCTGCTGCGTGGGCGGGTGCGGTGCTACTCCACGCGGCTCCGGCGCCGATGATGGAAGCCGCGGCGAGGCCTCCGGCTCCCTTGAAGACAGTGCGACGGCTTATGGTGCGATCCAGGGACATAGTGCTTCCTATTTGATTGAAATTTCACCGCAATACATGGGTGTTGTGCGGCAGAAAATGCCGGGTGTGGATCGGTGCTGGCGTGATCGTTCTGATCAGGGTGATCGTCGCCGTTCGGTGGCCTTTCGGGATTTCGATCCTGTGAAGCTTCCTGTAAACCTTAACTGGATGCAATCCTGTATGCAACCCTGTTGTGGTGGGTATTTTGCACTTTTCTGGAACCGTTTGGTGAGCGGGTGGGGACCCGATCCCTCGGCCACCGAGGGGTCGAGGGATCGGGTCTAGCTCAGGGTGTGCTGATGATCAGCAGGGACGCCACAGGTGCCCGACGATTCCGTCGAGGTCCTGCCTCAGGCGTTCCTTGCGGATGTGGTGACCGCCGGAGTCTTCGCAGTGCTCGTGTTTGATTCCGTGCTTGTGCAGGGTCTCCTGAATTCCCGGTGGGTGTGAACGATGCAGCGTTCGTGTGAATTCTTGGAGTCGGTTCCGCTGAAGAGGAAGATCCTCTTGTTCTTGTAGTTCTCGACGCAGTCGACCGGGTTAGTCGGCCTTGATCCGCACCTCGTCGGAGCCGTAGACGCAACCGCCTGCGAGATCCGCCGAGGAGGAGGGTTGGCCCACTGGACCACAGTCTGACCGTAGCTTCCTCGCAGGTTGGCCGGGCCCAGTGGCAGCTGACGAGGCGAAGTGGCTGCTGTACTTGGCGGTGTACTTGAGGGCTCCGAAGCCTCCCATGGAGAATCCGGAGACGGCGCGTCCTTCGCACTGCGCGATGGTGCGGAAGTTCGCGTCCACCCACGGGATGAGCTGCTCGATGTGGAAGGTTTCCACTTCTGCGGTCCGGCGTTTGATTTCACCGGGTCGCAGTACCAGCCCGCAGCGCCACCATCGGGCATAACGATGATGAGGTCGTCTGAGCCGGCCAGGTTGCGGATGTCGTCATCCCTGTCGAACTTCGAGAAATTCTCCGAAGGGCCGTGGAGCAGGTAGAGCACCGGGAAACGGTAGCCGTTGTTGTAGTTCTTGGGGAGAAGGATGTTGACCCGGGGGTCCAGCTGATGCAGGAGGTGGAGAACCTGTAGTACTCCATTCGCCCTGTGGTCTGGTGTGCGACGACTTTCAGACCTGAGGGCCTGTGCGGGGCTGGCGGCGCCGCAGGACAGCACCGGCGCCGAGGAAGGAGGCTGCGGCGATCCGCCTGCTCCTTTGAACATGCTACGACGAGTGATTGAATGATTGAGAGACATCAAAGCTCCTACTTGGTTTTTGCGTCCCTGCAGGTATGGTGGGGTGTAAATTTTTGAAAAATTGTTGTTTTGAATGGTGAGCGCTCGATTGGGTGCAGTGGATTCAGCGCTGCGCGCCCGAGTTGATGCGGCCCGAGTCGTCCCCAGCTGGTTTTGTGCAGGGAGACTGGTCCTTTGAAGCTTCAGAGCACCCTAACTTCGCCCCATGACCCTCTGCACGAGACACGCAGAAATACATAACTTTCGGGTATCAACTATGGCCATTAGTTAAGGTTTTGGTGTTGATTCTGGAGGTGTGATCGGGGCGCAGGCTCCGGCGTGCGGGGGCGTTTTCCCTAGTCAAGTTGGCCTTCCTGACGATCGGACGGGTTTTCTCGGCGACGAACATATAATTGAAACCGTGAGTACCGAGACTGTGAACACCCTACGTAGCTCTGTCCTTCACCGCTTCCGCTGCGCTGCGCGACAGCTTCCAGCGCGTCCTGGTGGATCTCATCGCTCTCCAGCTGGTCGGCAAGCAGGCCCACTGGAACATCGTCGGCCCGAACTTCCGCGACCTCCACCTGAACCTCGACGAGGGTCGTGGGCATCGCCCGCACGGGTTCCGACGATGTCGCCGAGCGGATGCGCGCCGTCAACGCCACCCCGACGGTCGTCCCGCGACCGTCGCTGCATCCGCCACGGTGCCCGCTGCTCCAGGGGCGAGGGTTTTCACCACCGATGCCGTCGCCTGCATCGTCTCCGCGATCGATGCCGTCGTCGCCACCCTGCGCGAGGTGCACGACACCGTTGACGACGAGGACCCCTCCTCTGCTGGCATCATCGAGGATCTCACCAGTCAGCTTGAGCAGCAGGCGTGGTTCCTCTCCGCGGAGATCCGCAAGCCCGTCCGCTGAGCCCGGCCAAGCTCTCCGCGACCCCGGCACGTCCGGGGGTCGCTCTCTATTCGGCGGTGTCGTCCTTTCTGTCCACGTCCCCAGTGCTCCCGTCCTGTCTCATGTCAATGGGTCCAGGGAACGGGTGATGCTTAGCTCGCCTGGTGTGGTCCCGTTTCCGCGTGCCCTGCTGCGGCGTGCTTGCGCTACAGCGCTGACAAATGATGCGTAGGTAGGCGAAAACGGCTGACGGTTTTACGACAAGAAGGGTGCTTACAGGCGATCCTCGATGCCGCGGCTTTCAGGGGCCCACCTGGTTCTGAAGCTCTGTGAAGCTGCGGTGGGCCAGCTCCTCCAGGAATGCCGATCCGTTCTCGACGCTACCGACGTGGTGGCCGAACAGCTCCATGCTGATGCAGCCGAACAGCTCGGTCCACCCCTCAGCACGATGAGGATCAGCTCGTCAGGGGACATCGCCGGGCATTCCCTGCTCACCGATCCAGCGACGCACCCTGGCGAGGTCCTCCCGCAGTGCCGGTGCCGTTTCCGGTGAGTCTGGCGTCGTCGTCCCCGCCTGCGCCCTCATGTCCGAGGCGACCCTGGCCAGCAGGATCGAGATCCGGGATGCGGCTGGGATGGTTTCCGGTGGGGCCTGGTAGCCGGGGACCGGGGTGCCGTAGATGAGGCCGTACTCGTTGCGGTGTTCCAGCGCCCAGGTGCGGGTGGCGCGCCACAGCGCCACCCAGCGACCTTCGAGGTCTCCGCGTGGGATTCTGCCTTCGGCCTCCTCGACGGACCGTCCCAGCGACTCGTAGGCGTCAACGATCAACAAGGTCAGGAGGTCGTCGCGGCTTTTCACGTAGCGGTACAGGGCGCCGGGGGTGACGTCGAGGTCGCGCGCCAGGGCCCGCATGCCCAACCCGACCGCTCCCCTCTCGACGAGGTGTCGATGCGCGACCTCGAGCAGTCGCCGCGTGAAGGCGTCGCGGGCCTCGCCGCGCGGGGTGGGGGTCATGGTCCCAGTCTCGCACGCCACGACCAACAGATCCGTGAACGGTGTTTTACAAAATTACGTGAACGGTGTTTACTGTTCTTGGGGGCAGGAACGGAGGAGACATGGAACACATCACCGTCATCGGAGCAGGACCGCTGGGCAGGGCCGCGACACGCTCACTCGTGGAGGCCGGGCACCGGGTCACGGTCGCCACCCGCAGCCACACAGGTGCCTGGGGCGCAGGCCGTCAGGGCCGACGTCGTCACGGGCGACGGCGTGGAGACGCTCGCGCCTGGAGCTGCGATCGTCGCCTGCTGCGGCATCACCTACGATCGCCGGATGGCGCCGTGAGTGGCCCTCGCCATCGACAACCTCATCAAGACGGCGGAACGGCAGGACGCGACCCTCGTGGTTGCGAGGGAACTACTACTCCTATGCGCGCGGTCGGATGCCGATGCGCGCCACCGATCCCTCGACCACCCGCCGTCGGCCTCGGGCGAGGTCCGGGCGAGGTGTCCCGCAGACTGTTCGCCGCCCACGAACGGGGGCGCATCCGCGCGCTGTCGGTGCGGGGGTCGTCCACCTCAGGGGCCGACGCGGGTCCGGGTGCCTATCTCGGGCCGCGGTTCGTGGATCCGCTGCTAGCCAAGGGGCGACGAGGCGTCCTCGGTGATCCCGACCTGCCCTACACCATGACCGCCATCCCCGACTTCGGACGTCTGCTGGCACGCGCCGCCACCGATCCGGCGATGCCAGGTCGAGCCTGGCATGTCCTCAGCGCCCCGGCGGTCAGCGTCCGCGACCTGGCGGATGGTGTTGCGTGCCGCTGGTCGTGAGGACGAACCGAGGTTGCGCACGATGCCGACGTCGTTGCTGCGTGTGCTGGGATGGTTCTCTCTCGACGCTGAGGGCGGTGATGGAGACCCTCTGCCAGAACACCGAACCCTTCGTCGCCGACGACACCGACACCCGTGAGCTGCTTGGCGGGGCCCACACGCCGCTGGAGGAAACGGCGGCGGACATCGTCGCAGCCCGGGGTGGGGGTGGGAAGCTGCTGCCAAAGCCGGACTGTTCGCGAGTGGGTGGGTCTGTTTGCCGGTTGCGGGATGGTTTCGACTCGGGTCGCTCGTTCCTCGCGACCCGGCTCAACCAGCTTCGGAAGGGAGGGGTGCTCACGTGGTGGCTCAATCAGCTGTGAGATCGGGCGTCTACTGTGGGGGCATGACCGCACACGCCGTCACCCGTCACGAAATTTTCCAGACCAGCCTCATCTCCGCCCTCGTCCAGGGCGTCTACGAGGACGAGATGACCCTGGCCGAACTCCTCGGCCACGGTTCCTTCGGCATCGGCACCTTCAACGGGCTCGACGGCGAGATGATCATCCTAGGCGGTGTCTGTTACCGGCTGCGTGGCGACGGGTCCGTGACCGTGCCTGAGCTGACGGAACGCACCCCCTACGCCGTTGTGACCAATTTCGTTCCGAGTCTGAGCCGCTCCGTGGGTGGGGCCGATGGCCCAGGAGGAGTTCTCCCAGGCCATCGACGCCTTCATGCCGAGCTCCGAACTACATGCTACGCGCTGCGGGTGACCGGTCGATTCGCATGGGCGAGCGCGCGCACAGTGACGAAACAGGACCGTCCCTACCGGCCCATGGTTGAGGCCACTGACGGCGAGGAGATCGCCCGCCACGAGGACTTCAGCGGGACGATCGCCGGGTTCCGCACGCCCCTGTACGAGTCGGGAATCTCGGTGGCGGGCTGCCACGCGCACATCATCGACGACGACCGCACATGGGGCGGGCATCTGGTGGATTTCGTCTTGGAGGAGGCGAGGCCGAGCTGTGTCTGGGCACCGACTTCCGTAGCGTCTGCGCGCTGACCGAGGGTTCCGCACCGTCGACCTGTCGGAGGACAAGACCGAGGAGATCCGTCGGGTCGAGCACCACTGAACCGCGGGCATGGTCAGTTTCTCGCCTCAGGGATCTCCGGATATGGCACGTTGCTATTGGTATTTGTCCCTGAACCATCCGCGAGAAGGGCGGTGAATCTGATCGGGGAGGCCGAGGCGCAGGCGATGCGCTTGACCAATGAAACTCTAGTCAAAGCGTGATTAAAGGTGCCGTTGGATGGCCTCATGGCCCGGTGGCGCGAGCCGATCCGAGGTCTGCCGCCGCGCGGGAATATATTAACTTTCGTTAAAGGGATGTGCCTCTGCTGGCTACTCCCCAGCGAGAGGGACGATATGATCCTGCCGCACGCTAAACTCACTATCCGGTGTCCTCAGGGCGCAGCCTAATTTAATTTCCTTGTGAAACGGGTTTCCGTGCATGTGAACTACGAACGAGATGGGGCTTGCGCGTGCGGTACTTACGCGCCAGGCCGATGACCATCTCCCGCCATGAAGAATGACTTGGATAAATGGGCAGCATTGACTGAGGATGACCTTGGCCTGATTCTTCAGTTCCTCAAACCAGTGAACGATGCCCTGGTTCAAGGTGGGGACATGGTGCTTGACACCGTCAAAGGTGTTTATTCAAAGGGCCGAAAACCTCGGTAGCTCCATTGATCTCTACGCCGAGACCGATCTGCAGGCCCATGCGCTTCTTTCCTCTCATGCAGCGAAGATGGGGCACTCCATTTCCTCGAGCGAGGACCCGCGAATCATGCCGACCTTGGGGCGGCGGGCGCCCGAGACAACCTGAGATCAAAGATGTTCAAGCCGCCCTGAGCACGCCGAGTGCGACCTCCGATGATGCGGAGAACCTGCGCTGGGAGGCTGGCGAGATGCTGGGAAGCGTCGACTGGGTGTGCGAGAAGCTCTTCGGGTTCTCAGTACTGGAGGAGGTGGTGTTCAAGCCCCTTCGCCGGTGACTGGAAAGCGCGTGGAGTGCGCAGCAGCAGCATGGGAGAACACCGGCAAGGCCTTTACGGAACTTGCGAAAACACGCTAGGCCTATTGCTTCCCGTATCACCGACTGGGTCAGCAAAAGCGCTGACAATTTCGCCATTGCAGTTGGCGCCATGGCCGGAATCGACGAGCTAATCGCTCTGGCAGCCCAGATGGTTGCAAAGGGAATGAAGTCTTTCGCCGAGCTCGTCAAGGCACTCGCAAAAGCATGTGCCCACATGCTCAGGCGGATTTCGCTGACAAGCTGGAGAGAATCGCAGCGGAGGCGTCCATACCGTGGCCGGATGGATCGTGGGTTCAGTCGAGATCGGGACCCTGGCCAAAAGACGTTTTCCAAGACGTCAAGTGGGCGCAGGAGGCGATCGCAAGGTCTGCAACTTCATCTCCGAAGATCCAGGCGAACAGTCAGAAGATCAAGGAAGCCTTCGACAAGGCTCAGAAACTCATCCAGAAAATTCAGGCCAACACGACAAGATTCAAAGGCCGTCGACAAAGTGCAGAAGGCCAAGGAGAAGTACGACAAGTACAAGGGTAAGTACGACGAGTACAAAGAGAAGTACGACAAGTACAAGGGTAAGTACGACAGTACAAAGAGAAATACGACAAGTACAAAGACCAGGGTGCCGACATTGTTGATTCCGTGCGGCGAGGTGTGGAGGCGCGTTCGTGAAGGACAAGGCAAAAGAAGAACAGCTCATCGAAGATGCTCGACAGTTTCCCGAGCTGGCGTCGATGTTTGAGGAGATGCGAGGGATCCTCGAAGAGTTCGAGCTCCACGAAGAAGAGGCCGAACGTAGGGACAGGGCTGAGGAGGAGGCCGAGAAGAAGGCCGATGAGGCGCGGGCCGAGAAGGCTCGCGCGGGTGAGCTTTGCACCTAAGTGGCGGGAGATCCAGAAACGGATCGATCAGGGTGAGACAACCCTGGTGACGTTTTTCAATGGCACTGATGATTCCCCGAGGCTCGTGCTTTGCGTCAGGAATCTAACAAGACCTTGGGGAGGATCCATGATCAGTGGGCCAAGGAGGCCGAGGAGGAGGATGCAGAGAATCCGCTCACCCAGATGCGCGCCGCTTGGGAAGCTCACGAGGAGCGCATTCGCTCCTTGAACAACGATCTCGATGTCTTCCCCAGGTGGCCGGATCAGAGCTGAGCAGGTCGATGATGGTCACCGGGCGACCGGCGCCGGTCGCAATCAGGAGGCTTATTCGCCAGACGGCGTGGCGGCCAGCAAAGCCCTAGCCAGGGCGCACTTGAGAAGGCTGTGAATAAGGCTCAAGGTGTCGAAGAACAAAGGAAGCAAGGGACATGAGCAATATCTTGAAGGTTAATGATGGGGTGCTGAGCACTCTCTCAGGGATTTCAGAGGTCACGTATCGCAGCTGGATTCAGCGCTCAATGAGTACCGAAGCAGCATGGGAAACCTTCGGGCTGGATGGACTGGAGAAGCCTCAGAAAGCGCGTCGACGAGGCACCAGCAATGGGAGACCGACATGAATCAACAGATCGACTACCTCGAAGAGCTGGCCGGAATCATTGACACGATCGATCAAATGTATGTCGATTGCGAGGATAATGTCGCTGCCCTCTGGGCTATCTGAGAAATCTGCGTCGGAACCCGTGAGTCCGATCGAGAACTCTGTGGCGACACGGGTGTAGACGATGCAGGCAGCGCGTCCCCAATGCTCTCCTTTCTTCAGGTCGAGAGATGTGCCTACACAGGGGCACGCGCATAGATCCTGATGATGCCACTCAAATGAAGGCGGGATAGAGCGTCTGCCTGATGCTCGCACACCAGCACTGCGGTGCAGGGTGACGAGGATTCAGCAGACGTTTTATCTTCGTGAAGTGGTTCGTTGCATGATGCCTACTTCTGTTGAAGCGCGAATGTTCTTTGAACGGTTCTCCTCGGGTCAGGTTTCCGTCCTGATTCGGCTCATCCAGTTGGACGTGTGAGCGCGGCGATGGGCCGCCAGATGCTGGTGAGAGGAGCATGGTGAGGTTGGGGTGCTGTCGGCAGAGAGCATTTCGCCATCAAAGACCCCTCGACATCAGCCGGGTCGTGGAGGGCTTGGAGACGCCGAATCATCGGCATCATTCTCAAGGTATCAGGTTTGTTCTTCTCAAACGTCCCAACATCAGTCTCAAAAGTAGAGGCGTGCTCACGTCGTACAACACCAGGTGGCAGGCCCCAACCCGACGTGGCAGCGCGCGGACCCTATCTGCTGCCGCCACGCCGGCTCGGCATACACGGCGAGCCGACGCTTCACCGTCGCCTAGCCCGCAGGCCGGACCCCGATCTCTTCGAGCACCCGCAGGATCTCCAAGGCCGGCTCGATCAAGTCGTCGTGATCAATTTCGTGCCGAGTCGAGGGATGCTCCTACAGGGCTCCGGTGGTCGGGAGGGTTCTCCCGGACCACCGATGGCGAAGGCCACCCACCGTGAGGGGCTTCAGCGGAGCGACCGTCAGGGTCGAGCATCACTGAGCCGTGGACATGGTCAGTTTCCTGTCCTTGGGAGTCGGTTTCAGGGGTGATCTCGATGGAGGGTGGGGTTGGGGTCGATATCTGGGTGGGCGTTTCGGTTGGCGTTGCGCTGGTGGGGACCGGAACGCTGAGTGGTAGCTGGGACGGGTCTCCGGTTGGTGCAGGCGAGGCCGGACGGTGTGAGGGTGGGGATCGGTGCCGTGCTGGGGTCAGGGGCTGTTGCTTGGAGCGATGCTGGGCTGTTCCGTGGGGGTTGCGCTCGCACTCGCGCTGGGAATCAGCGTTGGTGTGGGATCTGTCGTTGGCGTGGGGGTTGCGCTTGGGGACGACGAAGGCGTCGGCGTAGGGGATAGGGGCCGGTCCTTCACCGACTCCGGGCTGGTCCTCTTGTGGGTATCCGGGGGTCGTGTCGCATTCGTCACCGATGCCGTCGCCGTCGTAGTCGGTTTGGCCGTGGTTGTTGACTTCTGGGCAGTTGTCCTGGTCGTGAGGGGGTTGAGTCGCCGTCGTTGGTGATCATCACGTCGGTGGATGCGGTGTCGGTGAACCCTCGCGGGCCGGTGACGCGGAGATGGATGTCGCCGACGTATTCTGATTCCCAGGTGTGGGTGAGTGTGGGTTCTGTCGATTCGATTTCGTACTGTTCGTCGCCGTCGAGATCCCATTCGTACTTCACCAGGTCACCGCGAGTCAGTAGGAACCTCAGGCGTCCAGGGTCAATGGCTTCCCGATCTGGTGGGCGTAGTGGCCTTGGATCCACGCGGAGACAGTCTCAGGGATCTCAGGATAGGGCACATCACCATTGGGTGTTGTTTCCTGAACTGTCCGTACAGAGGACGGGACGCCAACCTTGCGGGTCAGGATATTTCCCATTCTCTCGTGCCCGATTTTGTTTGGGTGGTACCAATTCTCCTTCTCGAAGGATGTATGGGATTCAGTTTTTCCCTGACTCGGCCAAGTATCCCTCGGTCTCAGAAAGATTCGTTTACCCAGCGATAGTCATTCTTGTTGAGTACGCTGGGATCGGGTTCGTGCCCTTCAAACTCCTCGCGTACTGAGTCAATATAGTGGACTTTGTGGGGGTGTTCCGCATTCCATGCGTCAACAGTTTTTGTTGAACCATGGCCATCTCATTCGCTACTTTCCTGATCTCATCACCTGCGGCGAACTCCTGATAGGAGCAAGACCATGCATCTTTCTGAACACACTGGTGCAAAACGTAGTTGGACTTAGGGGTCAGCAGATTCGGGTACCCCATAAGGACGATCTGGGCATGGTCGTCGGGAAGCCTGTCCGTGATGGCTTGAAATATTGCTGTGGTTCTGGCTCGCAAACCGTTCTCGCCTCGGTCATTGACGAAGTCTTGGAAATGCTTTAGCGACAGCTGACAGGCATTAGGGGAGCGATAAAAGAGCGCGAAGCAGGTCTCCACCACCTTGCCGAAATCCCCATCATTCCCGCCGGCCGAGAACATCACCAGGTCTGCATCTAAAGGCAGAGGTTCCCTTTCCCCTTTGATTTGTTCATCAATAACTGTGTTCGTCGTCGCTCCCGACTTCGCGAGGTTTTGTGTAGCGAGTGTAGATCTGTTTTTGCTGTTGAGCCAGCTTACGTAGCGACTGGCCCAATTGTTTCTGCTCCGATAGTGGCCCGGAGCTGCCGTGTCGTATTCCCCGGCGCCGTTGCCGGCTGAGTACGAGTCGCCGAGCAGAACCACATGAGCGACTGAATTGGGGGCGGGGAGGTGGGATGGGGTTGTCCGCTTGGGCTGAGGGGAGGACGTTCAGCATGAGGAGAAACGCGGTGATCAGAATGAATAGTGATTTAAAGTGAATCTTTCTCATCTTCTTTCCTTCAATGATAGGGTGTTGGTGCGGAGAGATGCTTCGGGGCGTTTGTCACGTTAAATCTCGTTTTTGGAAATGACTGATGCTACTGATAATGAATCGATTGCTTTGGGCGCTCCAATCGCCTGAAGGGAACCGGTGGTTGGAGCTTCGGGTCAGCCACTCTTGATTATTTTCTCTGCTATCAGGCTGCAGGGTGTTCTTTGCGGAATTACGATCCTGTAGAAGTTCTTGATGTTTGGTTTTCGGGTTCGAATCCCTCCTATTTTTGTTTCTTCTGCCTCAGTAGCTCTATTTTCAGACTATGAAGTTTTCATGATGCTTCAGGTCTCAGAGGACCTGCATTTTGTTATGCCGGAGTAAAACGAACTCTTCGCAATCGTCTTGATGGGGCATTTCGGCCTCTTGTAAGGTATTCACGGCGATGTGCTGCGCGGAGAATTAATAGCGCAGACTGAAAACTTCAAACCGATCAAGCACTTCCGTCCGCGGCGGGAGGTTCCCCTGGATTTTGTAACCACTACCCTTCCTGGAGGCTTATTCATAGGGGTGTTTTGGCTTTCCCCAACTAACGCTTTATCCGAGGGGATGTGGGGGCGGCTTGCCCGATCTGAGACAATTCAAGGTGATAGAAAAACCCTCAGATGAAAGACAAGCCGCTGCCGTGAATACTACCACGATCCTTGAGGCGTGATCAGATCCTTGACCTGTGTGAACTGATCCACATCCCGTTCCGGAAACCTTCCCATGCAGGGTCCCGTGTCCTGGGGTTGTTCCGCTGTATCCAGGTCACTGTGTGACAGCTCAGACACAATCTCACCCAAGAGTTACTGGCCGACATCCACACAGTTTCCCAATCCACCATCTCACGAGTGGTCACGGTTTACACTCCCTTGATCGCCGAGGCCCTCCAAGCCTGGGTGCCCGGCACGGGGGACCTTGACCCGGACCGTCAGTACATCATCGACGGTACTCTGGCGCCTTGTTGGTCGTGGCACGACCGTCCCGAGCTGTACTCAGGTAAGCACCACACGACGGGGGTGAACCTGCAAGTGGCCTGCACCCTGGCTGGACAGCTCGCCTGGATCTCCCCGCCCCTGCCGGGTAGTGTGCATGATGCGAAGGCCATCAGGGAATCCGGATTCCTCACAATCCTCAATGGTCAAAGTCATATTGGGGACAAAGGCTACATCGGATTGGGGATGATCACCCCCGTGAAGAAACCCGCCCATGGTGAACTCACCGACACCGACAGGAGAAACAACACGACCATCAACCGCGTCCGCTACCTCATTGAGCGTGTCATCGCGAACCTCAAAACCTGGCGTGTCCTGCACACCGATTACCGCCGCCCCTACAACACCTTCGAAACCACAATACAAGCCGTCACCGGACTCATCTTCGCCTACACCCCATGAATAAGCCTCCTGGTATCGAGGTAACTTCTGAATTGTGACAATTAATCTCCTGGGTTCGTTTAGTAGTAGATGGTGACTTGAAATGATGCTTCAGGGGTACCTTTTTTGCAATCAGCTCCTTCTTTCGGAAATAGTTAGGTTTATCAACCTCGAGTTGACTCTTTTGAATCCGCTGCGAGGGTAGGAAGAATCGGTGGCTGGATTCTCGACCCAGCCATCTTCGGTGGCAGATTTTAGGACCAGCTGCTGGGCTTCTTCGCCAGAAATCGTTAGTCTGTAGCACTTGGTGATGCGCGGAAGTTCGGGCTAGAAACCCCTCATCTTTTTGTTTCTTCTGTCGCCACTAGCTCTAGTCCGGGCCAAGATATTTCATGATGTTCTGTTCTCTCAGGTCATTCATGGTTTCTCGCCAGAACTTGTGTGACGCATCAAGCTGCTGGTACAACCAGACCCCAGTCCCTATCGCGGCAATCAGAAGTATGATTGCCATGGTTATGCATCCGTACTTGACGTATTTGGTTTTTATGACGATCTGTTTTTCGTCGTGACCCATCTGAGGAACCACCTCACCGGGGTTCCTGCGGCGAAGATGAAGTGAATTTTCCACGACCGTCTTGGTGCTGCATGCCGGCCTCCTTGCTCGGTGCTGGCAACGCTACATCACGCGGAGAGCTGACAGCAAGGGGTTTGGTGGAATAAAGTTACTGGATTCCCAGGGCGATTGATGCGTCGTTGAATGGCACATGGCCTTTGACAAGGGGTTTCGCTGAGGTGTGCCTGCTTTCACGGCTCAAGCCTGTGCCACAGCACCGACGTTTGACCGATGGGTCGGTTTGTGGTGGACGGAGTGGTTTCGACTCGGACTGATCCCTCCCGGAGAGTGCTGTTTTTTCGCGGAGAAGGTGGGGGTCCAGGCCAGGTCGCCGATGCATCTTGTGGACCTTCTCCAAGGTCGTTTCCAGACCGCTGGATTCCATGTACTCGGTGACGAACCGTGAGGTCGTATTTCTTCAGACCGGCCTCTCGGGCGACGATCTCCTGGTAGAGGGCCTCGCGTTCCTCGTCGGTGTTGTGGTATTCGGTGCGCAGGTAGGAATGGGCCCTGCGGTCCAGGCTGCGGATGGCGCTGGCCACGAGACCCTTCCGGCTGAGCAGGGAGACCACGACGGTGACCGTCAGGATCGTGAGGATCACGACCAGCGACTCAATGTCTCCGATGTCCCACACGTCGACGTGCTTTCCCGCCGTTGATGAAGGGCACGTTGTTCTCGTTGAGGGCGTGGAGGATCAGCTTGACGCCGATGAACCCGAGCACCGCGGTGAGCCCGTACTTGAGGTAGATCAGACGGTCCAGGAGGTCGTCGATCAGGAAGTACAGTTGCCGCAACCCCATCATCGAGAACGCCGTCGCCGTGAACACCAGGTACACGTTGGTGGTGACGCCGTAGACGGCGGGCACGGAATCCAGTGCGAGACAACAGATCGGTGCCGCCGATGGCGATCATCACCAGCAGCATCGGGGTCAGCACCTTGCGACCGTTCTCGATGGTGAACAGCTTTGTCGCCGTCGTAGTGGTCGGTGGTGCGCAGGTACTTCTTCGCGATGCGGATGACGAAGTTGTCGGCGTCACCGGAATCCCCGTCCTCGGGGGCCAGCATCCGTCCGGCGGTGATCATCAGGATCAGACCGAAGATGTAGAAGGTCCAGCTCCACGCCTCCAGCATCGCCTTGCCGAGCGCTATGAACCCCGACCTGGTCAGCAAGGCGAAGACGATTCCCGAACAGCAACGCCTTCTGCTGATCCTGCCTGGGCACGGCGAAGGACCCCATGATCACGAGGAAGACGAACAAGTTGTCGACGCTCAGTGCTTTCTCCAGCAGCCAGCCGTTGAAGTACTGGGTGCCCATCTCGACGCCACCGAAGATGGTCACCGCGACCCCGAAGAGGATCGCCAAGCCCCACGTAGATGATGGACCAGACGGTGGCTTCGTGAGGGGTGGGGGCGTGCGCCTTTCGGACGTGGGCGAAAAAGTCGAAGGCGAGCAGGCCCTGCTATGAGCAGCAGGGTCAGGACCCAGATCCAGAAAGGGACGGACAACCGGCTCACTCCTTGATAGAAATGCGAAGGCGGTCGCGGGGTGATCCGGGGAAGCGATCTGGGCGACCTCATTAAGGGTACCCTGCCTCTGCTGTGTATGGCAGGCCTGCATCCATTTCGCGCCTCGAACCTCCCGCCGGTTGGGATGGCATGCCCCGGTAGTCTCATTCCAAGGATGCAGTGGAAGGGAGCCGACGTGACCATGAAGACCACCCGGAGGGCCGTGCTGGCCGCCGTGACGGCCTCGGCGGTGCTGTTGACTGGGTGCGCTCCCGGCGACCCTGGGCAAGAACGCGACACCCCACCCGACGGAGTGGCTGCCGCCGACGACGTGGTAGCGGGGCTCGTCGCGGGAATCCAGAAACTGGACCTCACGGGTGTGGCGTTGTCCACCCCGCCCGCCGACGCCACCACCGAGCTGAAGACCATCTTCGCCGGCATGGACGACATCACGCCGACGGTGGAGTCGGCGGGAATCCGTTACGCCGCCGACGGCAAGACCGCCACCGCGCATCTCACCTACACCTTCCCCATCGGTCAGGAGGGCTGGAAGTACGTCACCACCGTGCCACTGGAGAATGTGGAGGGCACGTGGCAGGTCACGTGGTCGCCGACGGTGGTGCACGAGAAACTCTCCGCCACGACCCGCCTCAGGCACCAGCGCAGCTGGCCGAAACGCCGCCATCAACGACCGCGAAGGGGTGGCGCTCGTCGAGAACGCGCCGTCTACCAGGTCGGCATCGACAAGTCGAAGTCCGAGGTCGACGTGGCAGGCCGCCGCCACACAGCTGGCTCAGCTGCTCAGGGGTCGATGCCACCGAGTACACCCAGAAGGTTCTGGCGGGCGGGCCCAAACAGTTTGTGGTGGCCAAAACCGTCTCCCAGGACCAGGTTCCCTCCACGGTCTCCAGCATCCCCGGGGCCTTCGTGAAGGAGTCCACCGCCAGCGTCGCACCCTCGGACACGTTCGCCATCGGGCTGCTCGGCAGGGTTGGGAGTCCCGTCGAAGGAACAGGTGGAGAATCGGGCGGTGCCCTCCTGACCTCGGACATGGTCGGGGTCAGTGGTCTTCAGCAGCGCTACGACGAGCAGTTACGCGGGGCGCCGAAGATCAACATCGACGTGGTGGGGCGTTCGGGCCAGAACGTCGATCCGGTCTCGTTGTTCTCCCAGGAGGCCAGCGTTGGCAGCCCCATCCAGCTCTCGCTGGACCGCGCCATGCAGGGAGAAGGCGGAATCGGTGCTGAACAGCCACGTCAGTTCCGGGATCGCGTCCCTGGTGGTGCTGGACGTCAGGACGGCGGGGTGCTCGCCGCCGCCAACTCGGCGGGCGCGGGCGAATACCCCTACGCCACCTTCGGGAAATACGCGCCCGGCTCGACGTTCAAGATCGTCTCGTCGCTGGCGCTGCTGCGCGCCGGCCTGCGCGCCGACTCGGTGGTGCGGTGCCCGCCACCATGCAGATCGGCGACCACACGTTGAAAAACTACGACGGCTACCCGGCTGACAAGACCGGCAGCATCACCCCTGACCCAGGCGGTCGCGAATTCCTGCAACACCGCGTTCGGGACCAACGCCGACAAGGTGTCACAGGAGAAGCTGCAGCAGGCCGCCGCCACCCTCGGGGTGGGAACCGACTACGACGCCGGATTCGCCTCGAACTCGGGAAGGTGCAGTCCGCCGATGCCCCGCTGGACTCTCGCTCCAGCATGATCGGGCAGGGGCGGCATCGAGATGTCGCCGCTGGGCATGGCGGCGGTCTCGGCCAGCGTCGCCGCCGGTGAGACGCGCATCCCGTGGCTGGTGAAGGGCACGAGGCGAAGTCGACGGCCACACCCGCTCAGCTCCGACGAGGCATCGCAGCTCCAGGCGCTGATGAAGGCCGTCGTCACGGAGGGATCGGGCAATGTCCTTCAGGGCGTCATGACCGGCGCCAAGACCGGCACCGCCGAGTTCGGAAACGCCGCCGCTGACACCGCCCACGCCTGGATGATCGCCTGGAACGACACGTACGCGGTGGCGGCCTTCGTCCAGGACGGCGACTCGGGCTCCGGGACAGCCGGTCCGCTCATCAAGGACATGTTCAGCTGAGTGGTCGTGCGTGAGCCGGCTGGCTCCACCGGCTTCGGGAGGGGATCAGCCCGTGATGGTCATTGCCCGCGCCACGATGGCGGCGACGGCCAGCGTCGCGACCAGACCCACCAGCGGCCACTGCCAGCGCTCCCGCTGTCCGCGGGGAAGCCAGATCAGGGCGGCGGTGACGGCCATGCCACCGAGCAGGCCACCCAGGTGACCCTGCCAGGAGATGAAGCTCGACCCCACGAAGGTGATGGCCACGTTGCACCCAGCCAGACGAGGATGGTTCGCACATCGCCGTGGTGCTTCCATGCGATCAGCAGCACCGCGCCCATCATTCCGAAGATCGCCCCGGAAGCACCCATGGTGGTGATGTACGGATCGGAGAACACATCACCACGGCGGAGCCGGTCACCGCCGAAACCAGGTAGAGCGCCAGGGAACCGGGTGCGTCCCAGCACCGATTCGAGTTGCGGGCCGAGCACGTAGAGGGCTGCCATGTTGAAGGCGATGTGAATGATGTCGAGGGTGGGTGAAGGCGTTGGTCAGCACCTGCCACCAGGCCCCGAGGCGACGCCCTCCGTCCACGACGCCCCTGAAGGTGGCGCACTGGGCTAGGGGAGTCCACCGCAAGAATGTAGTGTTCCGTCGCGCAGAATCCCTGCGTCTGGATCGCCAGCATCCTGAACAGGGGGCTTCGCTGGCCCCCGGTCAGCAGGACGGCCAGCCACACCACCGCATTGATCCCGACCAGCACCTGCGACGTCAGCGCCGGTCGGGTGCTGCGGGAACCGCCGTAGGGCAGCTGCCCCTGACGGGTCTGCCTGCGACCCGCCATGACGCAATCGGGGCACTGGAATCCGACGGACCCAGCCACCATGCACCGCGGGCAGATGGGACGGTGGCAGCGTTGGCAGACGATCCCCGTGGCCTGGTCGGGGTGCCGGTAGCAGGCGCTCTCTAGCATGGCCGCAAGGCTACCCGTCGCGGTCGTCACTTCGGCGGGAATCCGTCCCATTCGTTGCGGAACGGGGTGCGTTCAACCTGCCGAGTATCGTGTTGGTCCATGGGCGCAGGGCATTCACATTCTCATTCGACGGAGGAACTGGAACACGTTGGCGTGAACTGGATGGCACGCAACGTCCTGATCGGTTTCCTGGCGGTGATCGGGGTCTTGACGGTCGCAGGGCTGATCTGGCTGTGGCCGTCGGGACAGGATCTCTCCTCGATGGTGAAGAAGACCTACGACGCCCAGAACCTGACACATGAGACCGCAACGATCACCGACATCAAGGACGGCTGCGACACCCAGCAGGTGGGGCAGGCGAAATGCCTGACGGCGACGGCCACCATCGACAGCGGCGTGGATGCGGGAACGTCGGTGGAGATCCCGCTGCTCGGCCCGCAGGCGCAGTCCGGTTTGAAGGCTGGGGACGTGATGGAGGTCAACCGCATCGACACCGGCAACGGATCAGCTGGTCCTATTCGTCGGTCAACCGGCTTCCGGTGCTGAGGGTGCTGGCCGTGCTGTTCGTCATCGTCGTGCTGGCGGTGGCGCGTTGGAAGGATTATTCGCGCTGCTGGGGCTCGGGTTCGCCGGGGTGGTGCTCGTCGGATTCATGTTGCCCGCCCTCATCACCGGCAAACCGGGCATCATCGTGGCGCTGGTCGAGGGTACGGCGATCATGTTCGTGGTGCTCTACGTGGCCCACGGCATCTCGATCCGGACGTCGACGGCCCTGGCCGGAACGCTGCTCGGGTTGGCGGTCACGGCTGGACTGGGGGCTTTGTCCGCGGAGTTCGCACGGCTGTCGGGTTTCGCCGAGGAAAACGAGTACGACCTGGCGCAGCTCCTGCGGGATGAATTTCCGGGAGCTGCTCATGGTGGGCATCATCGTCGGTGGGCTCGGTGTGCTCAACGACGTGACGATCACGCAGAGCTCCGCGGTGTGGGAGCTGCGCGCCGCGGCCCCGGTGATGGGTCGCGGGAAGTTGTTCGCCGCCGGCATGCGGATCGGTCGCGACCATCGCCTCCACCATCTACACCATCGTTTTTCGCCTACGCGGGAGGTTCCATGGCGGTTCTCTTGCTGCTCTACTTCACCGACCGCTCCGCCGTCGCCCCTGCTGAACGCGGAAATGTTTGCGGGCGAGATCGTCCGCACCCTCGGCAGCGCCATCGGCCTGGTGCTGAGCGTTCCCCATCACGACGGGCATCGCGGCCCTGACCGTCGCATCCCCCGAGCCGGAACCGCGGGACGGCGTGCGGTGGAGTGTCGATGTGGAGTGAGGGACGGGCGGGTCCTCGCCTTTCAGGACAGCAGGTCACCAGACGCGTATTTCGCGACTGGCGGGGAAGTCGGGTCCTCGTCCTTCAGGACAGCAGTCCGAGGGGAATGACCGCGACCCCGTCGTCGCGACGGTGAGCGTATTCGCCGGTGGTGATGACCACCTTGTCGACGAGGCGCTCGCCGATGCGATCACCCAGCCAGTGGAGGTGCCGCACGTCGAGGTCGTCGGGGTCGCGGGTCAGTGCGACGTCGATGGCCACCACCCTGCTCGCGGTGTTCTCGACGATGAGGTCGATCTTGTGGTCCCCCGTCGCGGGTTCGCAGGTGCGATGTCCGCAGCCCGGTGCCCGTGGCACGTGCCCTCACGCACAAGGTGATCAGAGACTCGAAGATCCGTGGCGCAACGAGGTGATTGCACGACGTCCCGAAGGACACGCGCAGGTGGTCAGGGGTTGCTGCACCTGGGCGATGGATCCTGTGACGGATGAGGGTTCCGGGCAGGGCCGTTCTGTTCTGGAGTGGGTGGGTTCAGCGGCGACCGGGATTGGTGTCGAAGGAGGCGACGCCATCTGAGCCCGGGAAAACGGGCAAATCCGGCGTCCGTGGTGATGAAGGTGGCGCTGACCTCGATGGCCATGGCCGCCAGAAATGCGTCGGGAATGACATTGCCTCGGGCCCCGAGGGTCTCGGCAGAGGTTCTCGAAGATCCGCCAGTGCTCTCTTCCGGGGCGGATGCGGACCGTCGATGGGGCCGTCAGCACTGTTTGGCAGAAGTCCAATGCCACGTCGGGAGGTGTTGGGTCGCGAAAGACCCTGTGGTTCGTGACAATCCTGAGGAAACCGGACAGGATCTGCTCGAGACCCCTGAAGGGTTCGTCGCCCGACAAAGCGGCAATGAGCCATGCCGTGTGCTCGTCGAATCGAGGGGATTCGGGCCGGTGCGCATAGATGAAGAGATTGACATCAGCAAACAGCACGGTCGCCATCCTCCAGGAGGACCGCGAGGGCTTCCTTGTCCTCAAGGTCGACGCCCGGCTGGAAGCCGCTACCGCCGAAGGTCGGCAGCGTGATTGTGTGGCGTGGCTGTGGTTGCTCTGCGAGCAGGACCTGCAGACTGTCAGAGATCACGTCGCTCAAGTCTTCCCTTGGGAGGCTGCCCGTTCCTTGGCGCGCCGCAGCGAGTCCTTCGTCCAACGTGATCGTGGTGCGCATTGATGCATCATAACATCTACCGTCTGCATCAAGATGCACACTGGCTCGTCGCGTGGGGCTGCTCCTCAGTGGTGGGTGAAAGATTTGTGCGATCTTGTGAAAGATTGTGGAGCGTATACGCCACAAATTCTTTCCACATGACATAACGACACGGGTTGCCGGGGCTATGGATTACTCGCCCTCGGGTTTGGTCAGCTGAGCCCGAAGATCGTCGGTGGATATGCCCATCAGCGACGCGACGGGCAGCAGCGTGGTGTGCCCTGGCGGTGGGCGGCGAGCAGGTCGCGCACTCAGAAGGGTCGGGATGCGGGATTGGGATGCCTCGGCCACGCGGGCGGCGTGGTCCTGCTGCCTGCCCAGGGTCGCGACGACGTGATCCATGTCCACCGTCAGCAATCGGTTCCGTTCGGCCTCGTCGATCAGCTTCAGATTTCCCAGCCGGTGGGCCAGTACGGTCGGCGAGACCCGCATTTCCCAGGTGAGTTCCTCGAACCAGCGCGAGCCTCGGTGGATGCGATCCGCCAGGGCCGCCTCCGGCATCAGCAGTTCCGTGGCGAACGCGGTGGCCCGCATCTCGCCTTCCCCGTCACGGGTGTGAGACGTTCTCGTCGGTGTGGAGCTGCTGGTCGTCGCTGGCCGCCAGGTGCCCCAGCTCGTGGGCCAGGGTGAATCGCTGGCGGGTGGGGACGACGGAGGTGGCGGCCAGGATCAACCCGGGCCGAACCGGTGGTCACCGCGAGCCCGTCAGAGCTGCCCTGAGGGCTGGATGGCCACGTCGACTCCGAGATCAGTCTCGATCAGCGCCGCCAGGTTGGCCGCCTGTTCCACGGGGAGTGGAAGCTGTGGCGCAGTCGGCAGCCAGCTCGATTCCCTGTAAAGCCCAGCGATTGCCCTTCAAATCTCCGGCATCGAAGTGGATCTGCTGGGGAAACCGAAACCCTCCAGGGTGTCGCGCAGGTGCGTCAGCTCGCGGGCGCGACTGAGCGCGGCGCCGTCGCCGACCCCGTCTGCCCTGGTGCGCGCCGCCGCGGCGAAACCGTCTTCGGTGCCCGTCAGCAGCCAGTCGACGGTGACGCCGCCCTGCTGTGCCGCGAGTGCCAACTCCGAGGATGTGAACCTTCTGCGGCCCGCGAGGGATTTGGACAGTTTGGTCTTCTCGAGGCCGATGCGGGCCCCGAATTCCGTGTGGGTTAGGTCCGATTCCTTGATCAGTTGTCGCACCCGTTCCTCGACGCCCATGGAGACGACCCTACAGATGAGTTGCTTCAATCGCAACGAGTTGCGTCATGCTCTACCGCAGTCCGGAGTGAGGCTCGGGTGAAAGATTTTCGCGACGTCGTGAAAGGTTGTGGAGCGTGTACGCGACACATTCTTTCCACATGACATAACGACGACACCGGGGCCACACCCGTGTTCTCGGGCGCGAAGAACCCCACCACGTGGAAGGACGCCGGTAACGGCACCTGGGCGACCGCCCACGACATGGTGAGGGTTCTGCGATGTCTGCACCACCAACGCCGACCCGTCCGTCGAGGGTATGGCCGCCTATCCCGAACAGGTGTTCGTGGACGGCCAGCCCCTCACCCAGGTCGCGACGAGGGACGAGGTGACGTCCTCCAGCTTCTTCGTCGATGACCCCTGACCCCGTCACGCTCAAGGAACCCGGCAACAGCCGGGGCGGCTCAACGTCAAACCGCACACCGGCACCTCCTACGTCATCGGTGTCAATCCCGCCGAGCACACGGTGGAGTGGTTCAGCACTCGCGAGCCCTGACCATCTCGGCGGCTGGGTCCGCGCTCAGGGGTGACGGTAGAGAAGTACTCGCCTGTGCAGGAATGGGATTACAACGACCCTGAGATCAAGCTTTTCACGGGCGGTGCCATGGTGTTCGCCTCGGCCAACGATCTTGTGATCGAGAACTCGACCTTCCGCTACTCCTCGGCGGCCTCGGCCCTTGGTGTCGCCAACTCCGCAGAATTCGACGGTCAGCGGGAACGTTTTCGAGAACAACGGCGCGGGCGGCTTCGGGATCGACAAATCCAGCAATATCACCGTTGAACACAACCGGTGGACGTCGAACAACACCTCGGGTTTCATCACCACCGCCTGCGGCGCCCTACTGCACCCTCAGGGACACCAAGATCACGCACGCGGAGGGCATCCGTTTCGCCCACAACATCGTCGACTACTCGAATTTGGACAAGGACGCATCCCTCGCCGGAGAACTACAGCACGGATCATCGGATTGGCGTCTGGTTCGACGAGGAGTCATCAACTCCCCAGATCGTGGGCAACTACTTCGTCAACGTGCCGGTCGCGATTTTCAATGAGGTTTCTTCCAAGAACATGATCGCCTCCAACATCGTCGAGGGGGCCGGTGTCGGAATCCACGTCTCGGGGTCGGACGACACCCAGATCTGGAACAACACCATCTCGCACGCGTTGACGAGCATCTTCATCCAGGAGGATGACCGTTCCAAGGGATGCAACGCGCGACGAGAACGGTGCTTGCACGAGACCACAGCCGTGGAGCGTCGATCACGGTTTGTCGTGGGACACCACCGGCACCACGATCTACAACAACATCCTTTCCTCCGAGCAGACCACTGCGAAGGACGGTGATCCCTGGGCCTTTTCGATGATGATGAAGGTCACCGGTACCCAGAACACTGATGGTTCCGGCGCCGTCTACGCCAATGAGATGGTCACCGGCATTGATCACAACGCCTACTATCGGGCCCCTGCTCAGGCGAATGTGCCCAGCACCACCGTGCTGTGGAACTGGGGACCGAACAAGCCGGGAGACAGCGTCAACGCGGAAACTCTTGCTGATTTCACCAACAGTGAGCACGTGACTGCTGCCGGTCGCGAGGCCAACGGCCTGGATCTGCGGGGCAGTCGCGAGGAGAACCCCTCTTCGTGAAGGAAGCCGCGGATCCGACGGCATGGAAGACCTCCGACTTCCATCCCAAGCCCGGCGGGCCCGCGGTCGGTTCGGGCCAGCCGTTGCCTGATGATGTCGCCAAGGCGATCGGTGTTGAGGCGGGCAAGCCCGTGGATCGCGGCGCCCTGGTCAACGCGGCCTGGCAGGCGTAAAGGTCGCCATCACATCGGTGAATCCGTGCCGGTGGGTTCAGGTCGCACCTGCGGGCGATGCCGTCTGTAGGCGCAGGGCGCGATTGAGGTGAAGGATGTCGCCGGGGCTCATTCCTCGTGGAAGAGCTTTGCCTCCGAAAGCGTTTCGCGATTTCCTTGCCGTCCTTGTTGGCGGACTTCAGCATGCCGATGACCGCCCACGCGAGGGCGTTCTCGGTGAGGTTGTCGGCCCGGGAGGGTGTGGCGGAACATCAGGACGGCGGAGTCGTCGATGGGTTCGAGGTAGATGTGTCCGAAGGTGTAGGAGTTGTCGAGGGGCGACGAACTCCAGCAGCTCGGGGGTGAGGGTGAGTTCCCTTGACCATGAGGATCTCGATGGTGACAAACGAGGTGGAGTCCTCCTCGTCGACCCGGATGAACGCCCGAGCCGATTCGTGGCGCAGCGTGAAGGTGTTGTCGTCGGCCTTCTGCAGGTTGCTGCTGATCTTGAGCAGCAGCTTCTGCACCTTGGCGAGGGCGGGGTGGTCGGATTTCATGGCAATCCTTACATCATGGGCCGGGGACACGTCCGGATCGTTCAGGGCATGGTCCAACATACTTGCCGTCCGGTTGGCGCGACACCCGGACCAGGGAGTTCGTCAAGCACGGTGAAAGACGTCACTAATCGTACTCGGATGGGAGAATCTCCATGAGAAAATTCCAGACTTCCTCCGGCAGAATGCTTTTCAGCATGATCATCGCTGCTATGGCGATCCCGAATATCAGGAAGGCCTTCACCCAATCGGACATTTCTATTCCCCTCCTGATTCTGTCGCCCCGGGCGGTATCTGCCATGACGCTGGCTGATCGGGTGGAGGCCACGGGAGCGAGGAATGGAGGTGGTGTGCGTTCTGGGGTGGGAACTGTGGAACCGGAGACTGGGGATGGTGATGTACGGGCCGGGAGGCGCCTGCCACGCGGGCATCGGATGAGGCGTCTGCCACGCGGGCGCGGGATACGGTGCAGGCCAGGGCTGCTGGGCGTAGGTGTCCTGGGGTGATGTGCCGAGTGGGGTCATGGTCGGGTAGCCGCGCAGCTGCTGCGTCGTCATACATGGGCGTCCCTCCAGCCGCAGATCAGGGCGGACTCACGTGGTCGTCGCTGGAAGTTCCGACGCCACTGCAGAACCTCAGGGGGTCGTTGGAGCCTTCACGTCGCGTCCAGATCCTTCAGGACGGTGAGGATGTTCGGGGTGATCCGATCCGGGGCTTGGCCGCCGATCCTGTCGGCTGCGTGGTGGAACGCCGACGTCCGCGACAGGCCGCCGGCGCGCAGGGTGCCGGTAGACGACGACGAGCTGTTTGCCGAGCACCACATCGGTGAGGTCGATGTCGGTGGCGGCGTGCTCCTCTCTCAGTTCCTCGAAGGCCCCGTTGCTGATGAGCGGGATCGTTAGGTTCTCGTGAACCCATCGCGACCCCAGGATGTGCGCCGAGGTGTCCGTGACGAACGCGATGTCCTTTCGGATTTTCTTCCCGGGTGGGGGTGTGGCCGTCGGGAAGTGTGCGCGTTCCTCAATGAGTCCGTCGATGGGCCAGCGTCCGGGGATGTGGGTGGTGCTGAAAGGGTATGACCGCATGATCCGGAACACCCTGGTCAGCCATTCTCCTCGGAGACCGCCGATGGCTTCGAAGTGCGCTATCACGCGACCTGCGGCGCTCGTCGCTGCGGGTGGGTTTGGCGTGGGCGCCGATTCGGACCCGTTCGGCGCGTTTCTGTTCCAGAGTTGGCTCCTGGCTACTCGGGTCAGGTAGGCGGGGAGGTTCTTGACGACGCGGTCCGGGTGACGTTTGTTGTCGCGGGCGAGCTGGTTGACCATGCGTTCGATGAGGTCGTGGTGGAGATCCAGGCATCCGGCTTTCTGGCAGGAGGGGTGCAGGTCTGTTCCTTCGAGGTCCTTGTGACCGTAGGGGCGCCGTCCGGGTGGGGCAGCTCGTGAGGTGGTGGAACCGGGCTGATCGTTCGGCGCGGGCGATGTGCCAGGCCGCCTCGGCGATGGGGGCGATGTCGATGCCGTGCCATCTCGCCTCTGGCTGTTTCGACTGCGGCTTCCCCGTCGTAGCCAGCAGTTTTTCTCACCTGTGTGGCAGAAGGCGGGAGGCAACAGAAATTGACACAGAAATGGCACAGGCGGAGCCGCACGTGGATACTGCATTCCGGTGTGGCCGGCGGCTGTCCGTCATAAGGATCTGAGCGAGGGCACTCGGTGGAATCAGTACGACATCGACTGCGCGGGCCCCTCCGTCGGGCAGGGACGGGGTTGTGGGGTGACGTTTCCTGCCCCGGGGCGATGCTCTCCCGGGACTGGGAGCAAGAGGTGGGGGTAGCAGGAGTTGAGGGTAGGTGTGATGCGAACCGAACGGTCGCCGATTCGTCACATCGGTCTGGGAACGGTGCTGATTGACGCGAACCTGTCGCGCCTTCCGGTGTGGTCGTGATAACCCTGCCCGGTGCCGTGCTGGATGTCGATCCAGCGCGTCCCGATCTCGTGCCGTCGTGTCTGGTGGGGGACGTCGACCTGGCCATCTCTGGGGTGAAACAGATTTTTCGGAAGGGCGGTCGCCAGGGACTGCTGGACGTGGTCTCCCGAGGCGGGGCCGAGTCCGGGATCTACCAGGTGCGCGGGGGTGAGGTGCTGGGGTTGCTGCGCGGGTTGGCGGAGATCCGCTGGTGCCGCGACAACTCGGACCTGCTGCTTGATTCCCTGCTGCTGGAGCTGGAGGAACTGACCCTCCTGGGACGCCTTTCTGGTCGGATTGAGGGTGGACCGGGAGTGGCGCAAGCCGCTGCTGGCCCTGCTTGGCTGCCTGGCGCAGAGCCCGAGAGGCTGTCGCGCATCCAGGGGCATCCGGCATCGATGACTCTGCTGCTGGATGCCTCCGACGCCCTGGCGGGAACGGCAATCCCGGATCCCGCGCCTGTGGGGCGCCCAGGCGCTGCGGTACGCGCTGGCCGCGGGTGGGGTCGAATCCGAGGACGAGGAGGTGAGGACATCGAACCCTGCCTGCCACCGGGTTCCAGTGGGGAGCGTGCCTTGGAGGATGCGCGGTGCCTGACCGCGCAGGGGGTGTTCGATCTGCGGCTGTACGTCATCACCGGCGACCGGGGGTCTTGGAGACGGGGCTTTCCGCTCTGGAGGCCGCGACAAGGACCTGGCGGGCCAGCGGGGCCCGGGCGAGGCCGCAGCGGTACGGGACCTGCTCGATCTGGCCCGGGAGCCCGATTTTCCCGCGAACTGGCCCGTGCGTCCCAGCGTCGCGGAACAGGTGCATGCGTGTCCTGGTGCGGAACCGGGGAGAAGGTTGTCGGTTCGCTGGCCTTAAGCCTGGTTCGCTGGCCTTGGTGTCGGTTTGCTGGGCTTGTTCACGTTTGCCTGCGCTGTGAGGCCAGCGAACTTCAACAAGCCCAGCAAAACAGGGTTAAGGCCAGCAAACCAGCGATAGGGCCAGCACACCAGCGATAGGGCCAGCACACCAGCGAGAGGGCCAGCACACCGGGACGGGAGGAGAGGGAATGGGACGGTCGGTGGTCGACGGTGCCGTGCGGGTGTCGTCTCCGACCGGGTGTTCTCACGACGTGTGTGGGGCGGATTCCGGGTGGAGCAGTGCGCGCATCCGGCGGTACTTGGAGGTCAGGCGCTCCCGGGTGTTTTCGTCCAGCAGGGCCATGCGTGCCGGGTCGCAGTTGTCCGCCAGGTCGGCTTCCTTGACCTGGAGTCCCAGGGCCGAGGCCCGGACGCGTGCCGCGTAGTCCTCGGTGGGTTCGCCGGGGCGTTTGCGACCGCGGTGACGGCATCAATCACTTCCGTGGGAATGCCGACGGCTGCCAGGTCGGCTGCGGTCGTCGGGGTGTCCTCCAGGACGTCGTGCAGCCAGCCGGCGGCCACGGCCTGGGCTGAGGCCCCGGCGGCCTCCAGGCGCTCGGCGACCCGTCGGGGATGATCGATGTAGGGATTGCCGGCCTTGTCCTTCTGCGCCCCGTGTGCTTGGGTCCGCCAGCTGGCGGGCTGTTTCCACCAGGGCCGGGCCGACGACCGGGCGACGTGCGTGCCCTCCAGCGACCCGTCCAGCGAGTCTCATTATCCGGGCTTCCAAAGGGGCCCAGGTCGGCCAGGCGTTTCTTCTTGCCGCATCGAACCTCGGACACCCACTGCCGTGCGGCTGCCCCACCCGTGGGCGGAATGTCCGCATCGTGACCCACGTCCCCAAGGGTGCATTCCTTACAGTCGCTACGAGCTGCTTTGTCGGAGGTAGGGCGTTTCGCCTTAGGTTCGACGTCCAATCCGAGTTCGGCGTTGCTTCGGCGTCTGGGTTCGAGCTCGAACCTCCTCAGGATCGTCCCGTAGCGACGACCGTCGTAACGGGACAGCGAACACACCAAATCCCGGGCGGTCTCCGCCGAGACCTCCTCGAAATCATGCTTACCGCGGCTGGACAACTCCCAGTCCACATCGTCGTCACCGACCCATTCCCCGAAGTTCGGGATCCACCGCCAGGTGGAGGAACCATCGCCCACGACCATCGCGGCCAGACTCGCGAGCTCCCCGTCCGGACCCCGGGTGGCGTGAAGTACACCTTCTCATCCTGCATCCTCGCCCCAACCTCCTCGCCTCGACCACGCGACGTGATGTGTCCACACTAATTTCATTTTCCGCAGGCACGGGACGGAGCGGGAACTCAGATCACCGATACAGCTCCCGGCACCCTATTCTCCGCAGGCACGGGGCGGAGCGCCGACAAGGTAGCCGCGCTCACACGGTACCGCCTCAGTCGTCGGTCCCCTGGATGATCTCGATGCCCCTCGGAGGCCAGGGAACGACCCCATGGTGTTGATGATTTTCTCGTCCAGTGATTTTTTTGTGCCGGTGTGAGTTCGTCCCACGGTGTGTTGAAGTAGTGGCCCTCGCGACCGTTGCGGCGCTGGAAGTGGCTCCAGCGACGATGTTCGGCGACGCTGAGGACGTGCTTCTGCTCGTCGGGCAGCTCCGGTGGGGTGGCTGGGGTTGCGCTGCGACGCCAGTCGAGGCCGATGGAGGCCAGCTTCACCGGGTAGTCCAGCACCACCGCCCGGTTGCTGCTCTTGTCGAATTCGGAGAGCTCCTTCCACGGGGTTTCCACTAGTCGTGATCCTGTCAGGGTTGCCCTCCGCCAACGCCTGCTGCCGGTAGCTTTCGTGCACCCGTTCCGCCAGGCGTTCGATGCTCTCGGAATCCAGCAGCGGCGGGGTGTTGCTGGTGACCGTCCAGCCGGAACGCTGCATCATCTCCGGCAGGCGGGAGGCCAGGTCGAGGGAGCCCACTGCTGCCGGTCGTGGGAGTCGTCGGCGTCGCTGAACAGCTCCTTGTTGGTGAGGAGGTCCAGCAATGTGAGTTGCATGAAGCGCAGCTGCGACGGTCCCGCCAGCGGAGCGGGCTCCAGGGGGATCCCGGTTTCCGCTTTCATGCCGCCCGCCTCCAGCACCTCGCGGGCCGCCTTCGCGTCGTCCCGGGTGAGCAGGTGGACGCCCAGGTCCAGTCGGTGCTGATCGGGTGTGACGTCGACGATGTCGCCGCTGTTCTTGTCCCGCACGATGTCCGTGCTGAACAGGCTTAGGAGTCCGGCGGCCAGCTTTCGGTGTCGCGACGAAGCTCGGCGCGGAGCAGGTCGGCCTCGTTGCGTTTCAAGACTTGTGGGTCGGCCAGCAGCGCGTTCCGGGAGATCAACCGCACCCGGTCGGTGACGTCCTTGAACAGGTCCTCCCAGTGGGTGTTCTGGTCCACGATCAGGCCGATGTGGGTGGTGGGGTCCTCCAGCAGTTCCCTGGCGATGGTCACCGCTTTGCTGGATTCCGTCAACGCCAGATAGACCCGGATTCCGCCGACCGTTCCCTTGCCCTTTTCCGGTGGCACCCAGGTGTCGCGGAACTCGGTGACCTTCGCCTCGACGCACGCGGGGAGCAGGGTCATCTGCTCCACCCTGCACGGCGTCGCCGAATCTTTTGGACCAGGTCACCGGCCCAGCTGGTTCGTTCGCTCAGGCACAGGACGCGGGGCCGCCAGCCGTCGTGCTGCCAGCCGAGGATGATGCGACGTGTCAGCTCGGCTGCCAGGGAGCCGTCGCCTACGACCACGGGGTCGGGGACGGCGGCGTCGCTGGGGAAGGGCGGGCACAGTCGCAGGGGTTTCCAGCGCCAGCTGGGTCACGCGACACACCGTGCGGGCGGCGTCCGAGGAGCTGCGCGTCCACTGCCGGGCCAGGGTGGGAGTTGAACAGCGCCAGCGGTTGGGCCTTCGGGGCGGTCGAGGCGACGCGGCCTACCAGGTTCGCGGTCTCGTCGTCGTCGCCGCCGACTATCACCACGTCCTCGGCGCCGCGAAGCACCCGCGTCAGGTGGGGGTCGCTGAGGTCCGGGAGAACCGAGACGCCCCTGCCCGTCAGCCAGGCCCGGTCGGAGGGTCGGGGTCGCCGATCACCACAACCTTCGTCCTTGCCTTGCGGTAGGTGTCGTTGCCGGCCAGCGACGCCGTCTCCGGCCCGTTGCCGATCACGACGATGTGGTTCGTGCGCAGTTTGGCGTGGAGGAGCTTTTTGTTGCTGTGTGAAAACGGCCAGGGAGGACCTGCATCACCGTGATGAACGCGATGATCAGGGCCAGCCAGCGCGCCACGTTCAGGGCCGGCGGGGGTTCTGCTCCGACATGTCCAGGACGAACAGCTGGATCGCGCGGTAGAGGGCGTCGTACCACTGGAGAGCAGGGTCGGCCTCCAGCCAGCCGCACGTGCCAAATAGCAGTACCGACGACCAGCGTCCCGAGCAGGCACCACCGACCCAAGCTCAGTCCCAGCCCGTGTGATTTTCCATGACCGCATCAACCTCCAGGAATCGACCTCATGATTCCTTGACGGACAGGACGTGGTTGGAACCGAATCGGGGTGGCGTATGGTCGAGTATGGACGCCACTGCTCGGTTTTTGCCGTTCAGGGGCGGGTCAGGCTGCTCCGGGTGGCTGAGCGGGCCGAGACCTGGACCTCCGACTCCGGCAGCCCCATGAGCGTTGAGCCCGGTGACATGATCGTCAGCTCCGGGGAGCGCACCTGGAGCATCACACCCGACTCCTTCGCCGCCACCTACGTGCAGGGTCGAGGGGGATGTGTACGAACGCGCCGGCGAGGTGTGGGCGCGACCCGCAAAAACCGGGGGTGGGTGGCGACCCAGGAGGGCGAGGATGTCGCGGGGAGGGCCAGTGGTGGGTCACCGACGATGACGGCAACTCGTGGTTCGTCCCGGGGGACGTCTTCACAGCGAACTACCGCCCCGTGCCCGAAGCCGGTTGAGTCAGAAACCATTGCGCGCATGTCCGAGGATTTGTGGTCAGGGTTCTGGCTACCAGGCGTCAGATGTGGTTTCGACACAGCCTTTCGCTGACGCTCACGTCCTGGCTCAACCAGCTTGTGGAGACGGCCCCGCACCCGTGCTCACGAAACGCGGAAGAAAAACGGTTCGCCGTCGAACCGTCGAACCTCCGCGATTCGTGCACAGGAGGAGGGCGACGACCCCGACCAGCTCAGCCGGCGTCAGGGTGGGGCGATCGCCAGTTCCATGTTGGCGGCAGCCAGGGATGCGGGGCAGGTGGCGCATGATCGCGATGTCGTAGTGCTGGACATCTTTGATGTCGTTCAGGGTTTGGCCCTATGTGTGGTCCCCGCGACCGTTGCGGCGTTCGTGAATGGCCCAGCGACGGTGCTCCAGCCGACCGAGTTCTGTCAGCAGTTCCTCGTCCAGCGTCGCCCCTCCTTCCGGTGTGGGGCGCCGCCACGTCAAACCCGCCGCGGCGTGGGTCACCGCGCTGCCCGTGATGGCCGCCCGGTTGCTGGCCTTGGTGAAATCGTCCAGGTTCTCCCACAATTCCAGCGCCAGTGGCGAACCCCGTCGCGTTGCCCGTCTCCTCGCTGATCCGCTGGTAGGCCAGGTGCACCTGCGGGCCAGCAGTTCCCACCAGCTCCGGGGTGAGCAGCGGGTCGTGGCCGGCGGGACGGCGAGGGTGAAGCCGGCGCGGGCGGCCAGCACCGGCAGCCGCGACGCCAGCTCAGGGCCGTCAACCCAGGTGCCCGGGTCTTGTCCCGGTCGAGCAACCTCAGGATTCGCGACGCCATCGCGGCCAGTTCCGGCGGGGCCAGCAGGATCGCCGACGGCTCCCCTCACCCCGCCGGGGATAGCTCCACCGACCCCGCCGCGAGCAGCTCCTCGCAGGCCCCGGCGATCCTCGTCAGCTGCCCTCGCAGTTCCTCCGATTGGGTCTCCCCAGGTCGCCCGACCGTCCGGGGAGTGAGACGACGTCGGCGACAATCAGCCCCTCGGACCGGGTTGCCTCGGCGTCCGCGGCGCCCAGCCAGGCGACGTCGTCCAGGATCAACCGTGCCAGCTGCTGCATCGGGGAGAACCGCGGCTCCAGAGCCAGCACCGCCGAGTCCTCCAGCGTGAACTGTGTCACCCCGGGAAGCTGCGGCCAGCGGATCTCGCCGGGGGTGATCATCGCGACCCGAGCCTCCCGCACCTCTCAGGGCCACCGCGGCTGCGACGACAGGCGTCAGCGTCTCGTCGTGGCAGGCGACGATCACCGCCGGCCCGGTGGGGGTACCGCGTTTGGGGGAGGGCGTCCCAGCCGGCGAGCAGCTCGCCGATCCGCCGCAACACCGGTTCCGGGCGCAGCGACCCCTGCGACCACGAGATCCACGCCGCCCTGCCCGCCCAGTCGGCCACGTCGCGGGCCCAGCTTTCGTCGCGACCCACGCAGTGCACGACCATCGGCTGGCCCGGCTCGGACCAGCCCGCCACCAGCTCCTCGGCGAGGATGGCGTTCAGGGGCCGTCGCCGACGATGATCGGCGGCGGGGCCACCCGGTTCGGGTCGATGGCGCCACGGCAGCCAGCACCAACCGTGCCAGTCGCCTCCCGTAAGCGGCGGCCCGCACCCGCGGATGCCCCTCCCACAGCGCCGCGACCGCTTCGTCGCGGAAGACGACCTCGATCGCCGCATCCCCGGGGTGGCCAGCCGCTCGGTGAGCCGCCTCGCCGTGACATCGTCGTGGACATCGGGGCCGATCCGTCGCGGTCCGGGCGTCTGAGTGGCATCCTGAGGCATGGGACAAGTCTGGCATCCGCGTGGAAAGGTGTGACGTGGAGGAAGCGGGACGGCGCCACCGGGTGGTGCAGATCGTCGGTGACGGCGTGGACGGCGACTGGTTGACGTGGCGTTGGAACGACCCCTACCGACCGGTCGGTGTGCATCACGTCAAGGGGCTCGGGGATGCGGTCAGGGCGTTTCGTGCCGCCCTGCCTCGGGAACCGGACTCGGACAGGGAAAAAGAACCGCGACAGCCCGCGGCGGCTCGCGACCTCCAAAACCGTGAGCCGGCAGGGACGTCCTGGAGACGCTGGGGCTGTACGGCCCCCTGACCCGCTACGACGATGAACTAAAGCTGATGCAGGACTTGTCGCGGGCGCTGCTGCCCGGCGACCTGCGCCGCCAGCTGATCGAAGCGACCGCCGACGGGGAACGCGTGGAGGTGCGGGTGGCCCCAGTCCACCCGCCGCCGTCGTGCCGTGGGGACTGCTGGTGCTCGATGACGATGACATGCGGCTGCTGGATGTCGCAGACGTTTCCTGGGTCGCTCCGATCCCTGCCCCGAGACATCGACCCGGACGCGCCCGGCGCCACCTCCGCGACGGGCGGTCGGGCGCTGCACATCGTCGATCCGAGAACCAGCCGGGGAAGGGTGCTTTCGGAGAGTTTCGAGCCCTGCGACTGTCACGGGCACGGTGCGGAACGGTTCTTTGCCCAGGGCAACGGCGTCGAGGAGCTCCGGGACGTCCTCGACGCCGGGGCCAGGGAGGATCGCGCGACTGCTCATGATCGGGCACTGCGCCACAGGAGCGAGTGACGCCGCCGACACCGTTTTTCCTCATGGGTGACGGCGAGGGCGAGACAAGCTGCGGGCCTCGCGGCTGGTGCGGGAGGCCGGGAGGTGGTCGATGCCTCCCAGGGTCGGGGTGGTGGCGTGCGCCTCGGGCACCGACCTGACCCAGCACGAACCCTTCGGGCTCGGCACCGCGCTGCTGATCAACGGCGCCGAGGTGGTGCACGCGACCCTGTGGCCGCTCCCCACCGACCACGCCATCAGGCTCGTGAACTCCAGGGCAGTGGGAGCTTTCGGATGGTTGGCGCAGGCCGTCGACCACGCCCAGTCCGACGCCGACCCGGTGGCATCGCTGTGCGACCTGCAGCGCAGAAAGCTCGCCGCCTGGCGGGAGAGGCCCGGCCTGGGATCCTCCCGCTGCTGTGGGGTGCGCTGATCGCCATGACAGCCCCCGCCGGACGTCGCCGCGGCCCCGGTTCCACCTGAATTTCGTAGCCCGCGGGCTATCAGATTCCGGTTTTGCGGATGAGTCATCCGGCTTCAGCGCATACTCTGGGGCTCATGGAACAGCAGGATCAGCAGCCGGCGACCGGACCGGAGAAGAAACGCGGTCGCTCATCGAAACGTCCGAAGTCCCGCGCCCGGAAGATTGTGGCGAGGACCGGATTGGCGATGCTCGTGTTGTTCCTCGTCGTGAGCCTGGTGGGGGTGGGCGCCTTCCTGTACCTGTATGCGACGACGAAGCTGCCGGACCCGAACAGCGATTTCACCACCAATACCACCTTCATTTATTACAACGACGGGCAGGGAGCAGCTCGGCTCCCTGGCCGTGCAGAATTCACATCACCCTCGAATACGACAAGATGCCGCAGGTGATGAAGGACGCGGTGGTGGCGGCTGAGAACTCCACCTTCTTCACCGATCCGGGGTTCTCCCTGCTCGGCATGTTCCGTGGCCTGTGGACCATCGCCCGGGGCGGTGACGTGCAGGGGCGGATCCACCATCACCCAGCAGTACATCAAGATCCTTTACTCGAGTTCCGAACGCACCGCGGGGCGTAAGATCCGCGAGTTGATCCTGGCCATGAAGATGGGTCGGGAGGTGCCCAAGGAGAAGATCCTGGAGGGCTACCTCAACACCATCTACTTCGGTCGGGGCGCCTACGGCATCGAGGCCGCCGCCAAGTCGTATTTCCTCAAATCGGCCTCCGAACTCAACCTGTCCGAGGCCGCGACCCTCGCAGCCATCCTCAACAACCCAGCTGGCCTCAACCCGTCCGCGGGTGAGAAGAGCAGGGAACGGCTCCTGGGTCGCTACCAGTACGTCCTCGACCAGATGCTGGCCAATGGCTACATCACCCAGGCCGATCACGACGCGGCCCATTCCGCCCTCCCCGAGTTTCCCGAGGTGCCCGTCTCCGATCGCTACGGCGGCCCCAAAGGGATTCCTGGTGGCCCAGGTGGAGCAGGAACTGTCGAACCTCGGGTACAGCGACGCCGAGGTGCAAGGTGGTGGCCTCAAGGTGATCACCACCCTCGACAAGAACATGCAGGATGCCGCCGTCGCTACCGCGCAGAAGTACACAGAAGAGGCCGCGACCAAGGCGAAACCTCAGCAGGACGCGTCCCAACTGCACGTTGCGATCTCGTCGGTCGACACCGCCACCGGTGGGGTCCTGGCGATGTACGGTGGCCCCGACTAGACGACGAACTCCCGTAACTGGTCGACGACGCCGCGTCCCGCCGCATCCACCTTCAAGTCGTTCGCGACCGTGGCGGGCCTGCGCAACGGCTACTCCCTCGATAGCACCCTCAAAGGTGACACGTTCACCCGCGTGGTGACGGTGTCCCGGTGCGCAACGAGTTCAGCGAACAGTACGGCGATGTGACGCTGCGCAAGGCAGTCGCCGAATCCATCAACACGGCCTTCGTGGACATGACGGAATCCATGAACAACGGCGCCGCCGCCGTCATCAAGGCCGCCAACGACGCGGGTGCCCCGAGCGGAGCGGGATGGGAGGCCAACAACCGCATCGCCCTGGGGGCCGCCGAGGTGAGCCCGCTCAACATGGCAAACGCCTACGCCAGCCTCGCGGATTCCGGGAAACGCAGGAGACCCACTTCGTGGCGAAGGTGCTGGACCGCAACGGCAACACCGTCTATGAGGCGAAGAACGAGGCCACCCAGGCCATCGAGGAGAACGTCGCGGCCAATGTCACGGACGCGCTGACCTCCGTGGTCGAGGAGGGCACCGGAGCGAAGGCGTCGCAGCTGAACCGTCCCGTCGCGGGCAAGACTGGAACCAACGGTGTCGATGACGCCATCACCTCCGCATGGTTCGTCGGCTACACCCGGCAGATCTCCACGGCGGTCATGTACGTCGCCGGTGACTCCGGGAATGAGAACCTCGATGCCTACAAGAAACCCGGGGACAAGACCTTCTTCGGTTCCGGCTATCCGTTGACGACATGGGTGGAGTACATGCAGACCGCCACCAAGGGGCGGGAGGTCAAGCAGTTCGACAAAGGCCAAAACCGATCCAGGGAAGTCGATCGCTCCGTCGGAGGTCCCAGCCCGAGCGTCAACCCAGCCAGAGCCAGAGCGCCCACCCCAGCCCGAGCGGCCAACCCACTGAGGAATCGTCGGCTGAGGGCAGGCGGCCCCACCTCCGAGCCCACCGATTCGGATCGGGTCACGCCCTCCACGCAGCCGACTCGCGGCAGGGTCGACGCAGTGGCCCACCAAGCAACCAACCAACGACGGCGGGGCTACGCAGCAACCAACAGGCGGTGGAAACAACCTGCCGACCAATCCCGACGAAGACGAGCGAGGCTCCGGTGGTGGCCGGCAGGGGGACTGGGACAGGCAGCGGGGCGACAACGGTCGGGGCTGGGAGGAGGACTGACGTCCTCGGGTCCATCACTTGGCTGCTGTCGTGTCCGTGTTGTCGAGAAGTAGGGCATGTGCTGGCCGCTCCGGGTGCTGTTCGCGCAGCCTCTAAGGTGTTCGCATGAACAGTGCGCTGCTGGAGGGCCTCGGAGGGCCTGCTGGGCGTTACGCCCGGCGCTCAGGACCGTGGTTCGATCCGCTGCCGTGGTCGCTGTTGGTCGCGACGGTGCTTTTCGTGGCCTGTTCGTTGCGGCAGATACCGTGCGTCCAGACCACCGAAGGTGTCCGGGTCAACGCGTTCATCACGCTCTGCTACTCGGATGTTCCGCTGGCGTGGACGAGCAGCGGATTCGCGTTCGGTGCCCACCCCCTTCGACGGCGGACAGATGAGCTATCCACCGCTTCTCGGTTTGTTGCTGTTGGCCGCCATCAGCATCTCCGGTCTGCTCGGGGCGCCCGTCGGCGCGTCACTGGAGGTCCAGGCCCAGCTCGACGGCGCGCAAGTGTTCTACGCCGTCTGCATGGTGCTGCTGTTCGCGTGTTTCCCTGCTGTGGGTGCTGTGCCAGAGCTTCGTGGGCCGCGACTCACAGGGGGTCGGCGCCGCTCGTGGGATGGCATGTGGCTGGCGGCCTCGCCCGTGTTTTGGCCTCCGGGTTGGTCTCGTGGGACCTTTTTGCGGTCTCGCTGACCGCTCTCGGGCTGTTGCTGTTCTCCACGGGGCGACCGGTGTGGTCGAGGGATCGTTCTCGGGCTCGCGGTGTGTGCTGGTCTGGTGGCGATCGCGGTGGTGCTGGCCGTGACCTCGGCCTGTGCGTTGCGAGGTCGGGCCGGGCGGGCCGGGGCGTTTCTCGGATCCGCGACGGTCACCGTCGCACTGCTGCACCTGCCGTTGCTGATCCTCAGCTGGGAGGCCGTCGCCGGCTACTACCAGGGTGAGGCGACGAAGAACCTGTCCTACGGGTCGCTGTTCTACCTCGGAAAAACTGTTCGGCTGGGATGTGCGGGCCGCGGGGTCGCTGGGACTGATGCTGACGGCGCTGCTGCTGGTGGTCGTGGCGGCTTGGCTGTACCTGCGGGGCCATCGGCCACGCGTGGGCACCCTGGTGGTGCTGTTCGTGTTCCCGACGGTGCTGTTCGGTGCCACCTACGCCCCCAGACAGCGCTGTGGCTGCTTTTTCGCGCTGCTGGTGGGGCGTCCCGGTCGTCCGGGTGGGTGGCTTTCACCGTCACCCAGGTGATCTACTGGGCCGCGATTTGGGGGGCATCTGGCCAGCCACCTCACCTCGAACCCGAACATCTACTTTGCCGCCATCATCCTGCGGATCGCCGCGGAGGTCTGGATTTTTGTCTCCTGCCTGCGCGACGCCGCCGATCCGCGCCGCGACCCGCTGCGCACCCCGCAGGTCGCCGACCCGATCGGTGGGGTGCTGAACGAGCTCGCAGGCTCGGCGTCTAACCGTTCCGTGGAACATTCGGGTGGTCGTGGATCCCCGTGTTCAGGGATGACGTGTCGAAGCGACCGGGCCTGAGAGGCCGTCAGTCTCGCATGTTCAGAGCTGAAGCCCAGTTGTCCTCAACAGCGGCCACACACTGATCGACGATGTCCGTGGCCTCGGTGACTGACAAACGGTAGGTCGGTGCACAGCGGACAAGGCCTTGTAGTGTCGACGCTCGTTGACCTTCGCGTCCGTAGGCCATGGCCTGGTTGCTGTCCCAGCCGGAGGACCGGCAGGGATCGATGTCGAAAGCTGGCGAAAGTTTCAAGTACCTGCCGTCCCCAGAGGGGCCGCGTGGTTGCGTGCGTGGTCGTCACTGTTTCCGAGCACGATGTTGGCACATCCTGCGGAAGAGATCTCGGCCAACGTGGGTCGGATCGTTTCCTTGGTTTGTCAGGACGTCCAGCAGATCAGGATAGGTGGCGTAGCGGCCGAACATCTCATCCAGGTTGAGCATGGTCGAGTCCGGATACCGTCATGAACCGCAGTCCGCCCTTGGCGCGATCAAAAGCGTCGCACCAGCAGAACATCACGACCTCGAATCTCCGGTGAGCTTGAAGTCGACCAGTGTCGATACCCATGTGTCGAGCCAGAAACAGGGCGAGGTGCTTCGTGACGCATGGCGGGACGCCGGTCGGTGGTTGAGGAGAACTTCGCAATCCAGTGGTGGTTGCCCTCAGTCAAAGGTGGCCTTGGGGCGCGCTCCTCCGATGCTGGCGCTGTAGCCATGCCCAGACGTACAGGCGTTCGAAGTCATCGTCAACCTCGGTGTCGGGATCCACCCCTGCTCGGCAGAAGGGCGATGATGTCGTGGCTGGGTTTGTTCAGACAGGGAAAGTTCAACGGGGTCAGGAGTGAACAATGGGAGCCGAAGCGCTGCGTAGACATTGAAGAGGTTTCCCACCGACACGCTGGGCGTACCGCGCTCGATCGCAGCGACGGTGTATCGCGTGCATCCCGCCCGCGCGCCCAGTTCCTCAAGGGTCCAGCCCATGGCGACGCGTTGTCGCCGCACGTTGGCTCCCATCAGTTCGGCAGCGCCTCGCGTGCATACGGCGTGAATTCAACAGCCCTGCGTCCCATGTTGAATATTTTGTGCTCAGCCCAGCGGAAAGATCGTGGTGATTCAACAATCCCTGGTTCTTGCGGGTGGCCTGCACCGCTAACCTGATCGGTGGTGATGCCCGTCAGTTCCAGACAGAGCGTGTCGCAGGTGGTGGTGGTCTGGCGGGTGGTGACGGGATCTCGTCGCCGACCTCGACCCCGGCGCTTGAGCCCCCGACGAACACCATGGAGGCGTGCATGTGGGGGTTCCGCGAAGGGGGTTTGCGACCCGCGATGCTGAACGGTGACCGCGAGATTCCGGCGGCGTCCAGGACACCTTATGCCAGGCTCACGCCCCGTTGCCGCAGCGACCGGGCCGGCGACGGCGCCGACAGAGGCGATGCCGTGGGAGGTGCCGCCGCTGACGATCACCAGCCAGCCGTCCCGGGGGGCGCGCGACTGGTTGTAGCCGTAGCGGGTACCGCGGGTGACGCGGTGCACGTCGAGGACGGTGGCGGTGGTTTTCAGGGCCTGCAGGGGCCCCAGCCACAGCTGGGTTCCCATGCGCATCCGGGTCTGCACGTCCAGCTGGGTGCTGAGCCTGCGGTAGTCGTTTACGCCCAGGTGTGAAACCCACACCGTGCCCGGCTGATGGGCCACGGCCCCGGAGGCGAGCTGCTGGGCCTCCGAGAACTGCCCCTTCAACGGCAGGGTGCATGGTCCAGCCCTCGAATCCCAACGTCCCGGTCTGCACCGACGCGATCTCCTGCGGCGTGATGCCGTGCCTGCGCATCGACGTCATGAGCTCCACCACCACCCGGGCGCCCGGATGCGCGGTGCGCAGCTCGTCGAGATCGGTGAGGCGGGAGACGACGGTGATGATGCGGGATCGTCGAGCAGGGCCGTGGCCGCGCCGTCGAAGGGCCGCCACGGGTTCAGGACGATCACGTCGTGCGACCATCCCGCCTCCCTGACCGTCGCGACCTCGTGGGCGGTGCCGACCGCCAGGCAGTCGTTGCTGAGGCGTTCGGCCTCGCGAGCCAGGACGTCCAGTCCGAGACCGTAGCCGTTGCCTTTGGCGACGGGCACCAGCCCCGGGAACTGGTCGTGGATGTGCGTGAGGTGGTCACGCCAGGCGCGGGTGTCGATGGTCAGCGTGAGGGCCATGTCACCGCCGCTTCAGGTATTGCTGGAAGGCGAAGTGGAGGAACGAGTTGATGGGTTTGTCCCATTCCCCGAGGTGAGCGACGGCCTCGCCTCCGGTGCCGGCCTTGAACTGGATGAGTCCCAGCTCCGGGTCGTCGGCTGCCAGCCCCTCGGTGATGCCGCGCAGGTCGTAGACGGTTGCTCCGGCGTCGCGGGCGTCACGCATCATGCGCCACTGGATGGCGTTGGAGCCGCGGACTTCGCGTTTCGCGGTGGTGGAGGCGCCGTGGGAGTACCAGGCGTGGGTGCCGACGCGGATGAAGGTGGTGGCCGCCACTAGGGTCACCGTCGTGCTCGGCCAGGTAGACGCGCATCCGGTCGGTTTCCTCGGTGTTGAGGGCGTCCCACATGGTCTCGAAGTAGGACAGTCCGCGCCCGGTGAAGTGGTCGCGTTCGGCGGTTTCTAGGTAGATGTGGTGGAACCGGGCCAGGGTCGGCGCGTTCCCTTGGGTGACCGTCACCCCCAGTTTGTCGGCTTTCTTGATGTTGCGGCGCCACGGCTGGTTCATTCCTGAGCAGCTGTTCGTCGGTCGAGGTGTTCCCTCGGCGTCGATCAGGCGCAGCTGGTAGTTGAATTTCAGCTGCCCGGCGGCGAGATCCGTGACCCTCCGCCTGGGGCTGCCAGCCGAGATGATTTTCCAGGGGCCCGCAGCACGCGGGTTCCGGTCAGGTGGTCTCGTCGGGGGTGGCCTGCGACAGGGCGGTGATCTCGGGGTCAGCGATGGCTGCCTTCACGGTGGGGGCCAGCCAGCGGTGGTGCACCACGGTCGGGCCGATCCGCACAGCGAACGCCCTGTTGCGGCGGGCGGGGACGACGAGCGCCTCCAGGTGGGCGTCCACGTCAGGGACGGTTCCAGTCGAGGACAGGGGCCCTCCGGCAGGTACGCCAGGTAGCGGGGCAGTTTCGGCAGCTGCCGGTACAGGATGAGTCCCACCGGTGAGGTCGCGCCGTCGAAGAAGCCGACGGATTCGGAACGCCACTCCGGTTTCGCTTTCCCCACGCGGAAGCTGTGGGAAACTCGCCTGTCCGCGAGCGGCCACGAAGGCGAGGTGCTCGTCGGCGCTGATCGTCTTGACAGTGATGCTTTCACGACTACAACCTACCGGCTGTGATGGTTCTGTTGGCGGGTTCCCTCAAGGACGTGTGAGCGATGAAGGTTGGGCCAGGCTGAGTCTCTGTCGTGTGTGGCCCGGCCCAACCGGTCCTCAGTCGGGCTCTCCTGCGACGGCCCGATACGTTTCTAGTATCACACGGATGACGGCCACCGTGGTGAAAAACACGAAAGCCGCCAGGGAATGGTGCCACGATCATGAGCAGCGTGTTCTGGCCGGTGAATCCGATGATGAGGATCGCGACCGCAAGGAGGGCTGCTGTGATGGTGCCGAACAGGTGAATCGTCTTGAGGGCCGCGACGCTCGTGCGATGCGCGAAACCGAAGTCGAACAAGGTGGCGAAGACGTTGCTCGGGCGGGGTTGGTACTGCGGCGGCTGCTGCTGGAGCGGGGGTGCGGACTGGCCCATGGGTCCCCTGCGCGGGGAGGCGGCAGCCCGTGTGGGGAGTCGCTGGAGACCGCCTGTTGGCTCCCGAGTGTCTGTGGCCCGTGGATCCCAGACGTTTCCGTGGGCTGCGACTGCTCCCAGACGTTTCCCTGCTGGTCGCCGCCGTACGGGTCGTGAGGGTACTGCGGATTGCTCATGATGGTTCCTCTCACACGGACGCACTCGATCACCAACCACTCTTGCACATCCCCGGCCCTGAGTGGATGGAGGTGAGGCTGGGTGTCGGTTCCCGGCCCCATTCGTCGCGGGTTCTCGACCCTGCAGTGTCCTCGAGTTTCTCGCCGATCCGCATGCCGTAGAAGGAGCGGTGGCAGAAGAAGACAGAGACGAGCAGGAACACCGCGGCCAGGACGTGGGCCAGCACACCCTAGGGCCCTGGGCGGTGATCGCGGTGGCCAGTTCGACGGCCAGCAGCCCGAACAGCGTCGAGAACTTGATCACCGGGTTGAGCGCCACCGAGGAGGTGTCCTTGTAGGGGTCGCCGACGGTGTCGCCCACGACGGTGGCGTCGTGCAGCGGCGTGTTTTTCGCATCGAGATCTACCTCGACGAGTTTCTTCGCGTTGTCCCAGGCGCCGCCGGCGTTCGCCATGAAGATGGCCTGGTAGAGCCGAACAGCGCCATCGCGACGAGGAACCCGATGAACAGGTACGGTTCGGCGAAGGCGAACGCCAAGGAGGCGAAGAACACGCCCAGGAAGATGTTGAACATGCCCTTCTGGGCGTACTGGGTGCAGATTTCGACCACCGTGGTGGAGTCCTGGGCGGAGGCCTTCGTCTCGCCGTCGAGGTGCAGGTTCTGTTTGATGAATTCACGGCCCGGTAGGCGCCCGTGGTGACGGCCTGCATGGAGGCACCGGTGAACCAGTAGATCACCGCACCGCCCAGCAGCAGGCCCAGCAGGAATGGGGCGTGCAGCAGCGACAGATTCGATTTCGCCAGCTCGTTTTGCAGGCTGCCGGTGAGTTTCATGATGATGGAAGATCATGGTGGTGGCCCCCACCACGGCGGTGCCGATCAGCACCGGTTTCGCCGTCGCCTTGAAGGTGTTGCCTGCGCCGTCGTTGGCCTCGAGGAAGCGTTTGGCGCGTTCGAAGTCGGGGCGGATGCCGTGGTCGCGTTCCAGTTCCTCCTCGATGCCGGGGATCTCTCGATGGTGGACAGTTCGAGACACCGACTGGGCGTTGTCGGTGACGGGACCGTAGGAGTCGACGGCGATCGTGACGGGTCCCATGCCCAGGAACCCGAACGCGACCAGACCGAACGCGAACACCGCGGGGGCGATCATGAGCTGGTCCAGCCCCATCGTGGAGATGAGGAAACTCACCCCCATCAATCCGGTGATTGCCAGCCCGATCCAGTAGCCGGAGAAGTTGCCGGCCACCAGGCCGGAGAGGATGTTCCAGCGACGCCCCGCCCTGGTTGGAGAGACCACGACTTCGCGGGTGTGGCGGGCGTTGGTGGAGGTGAACACCTTCACCAGCTCCGGGATGAGCGCCCCGGCCAGGGTGCCGCAGCTGACGATCAGCGACAGCTTCCACCACATCCCGTCGGGCAGGCCGCCGATCAGCGCCGCGGAGGTGCCGAAGGTGCACGCGATGCACAGCACCGAGGTCAGCCACCAGCGACGTCAGGGGCCTCGAAATCCATCTCGGCGGCGTCGCGGTGGCGGGCGCGGTGATGGCGGCGTTGACGAGTAGGAGATCCCGGAGGCCACCACCATTACGGCGCGGATTACGAAGATCCACACCAGCAGCTGCACCTGCACCATCGGGTCCTTGACGCCGAGGAGGATGAAGGTGATCAGCGCTACACCGGTCACGCCGTAGGTCTCGAAACCGTCCGCCGAGGGACCGACGGAGTCGCCGGCGTTGTCACCTGTGCGGTCGGCGATCACGCCGGGTTGCGGGCGTCGTCCTCTTTGATGTGGAAGACGATCTTCATCAGGTCGGCGCCGATGTCGGCGATCTTGGTGAAGATCCCGCCGGCGATGCGCAGCGCGGATGCGCCCAGCGATTCACCGATCGCGAAGCCGATGAAGCACGCGCCTGCGATCTCGCTGGGCAGGAACACCATGATGACCAGCATCATCGCCAGTTCGACGGAGATCAGCACCATGCCGATGCTCATCCCGGAGCGCAGCGGGATGTCGTGGCAGGGGTAGGGACGCCCGGACGTCGCGGCGTGCGCGGTGCGGGAGTTGGCCAGGGTGTTGACGCGGATGCCATACCAGGCCACCGCGTAGCTGCCGCCCATACCGATCAGCGAGAACAGGATCACCACGGCTGTCCTGCCCACCCCGAAGTCAACGAGGAACAGGTAGTAGACGATGATGATGGTGGCGATGAAGGTCCACAGCAGCAGCAGGAACCGGCCCTGCTGTTTCAGATAGGTCTTGCAGGTGGTGTAGATCAGCTCGGAGACATCCCGCATCGCCGTGTGCACGGGCATGCGGTTCAGCTGCGAGTAGGTGATGATCCCGAACCCCACGCCGAGGGTGCACACGACCAGCCCGAGGCCGAGCAGCACGTTGCCTGGCAGGCCGAGGAAGGAGACGGATCCGAGGTCGGGTAGTCGGAGGTTCGCCTCCCCGCCCGTGTGGCTTCCCGGCTGGCCGCCACCGGACTCGCAGGAGGTGAGGCAGAGCACACCGACCGCGGCTCCGAGCAGTCCGATGCCCTTCGCGGGATTGTGCCGGGCGGACCATGAATCCGTCGCGGTGCGGAGGATTTTGTCGTCTGGTGCTGTCACCGCTTCTCGCGGTAGCTCAATCATGATGCTCCCTCGCGATCATTCGTGCACTGACCTCGTTGCCAGCCTGTCCTGATTCACTGTACGCCCGTGGGCGTGGGGCGGGAGGGTGTGCGGGGGAATTTCGAGGGTGAGAACAGCAGCGGCCCGACCGGCGGTTGATCGTCGGTCGGGCCGCGTGCACGGGCCCCTGGGTGCTGGGCGGTCGCGTTGCCGTTAGCCCGCAGCGATCAGGTTTTCGAGGGTCGTCTCCCAGCGGGAACGGAGCGCCTCGAGGTCGGCGTCCCTCGGGCAGGTTGCTGTGGACGAGCGTCAGTTCCGTGCCGTCGTCGACGGCACGCATCCTGAGGTCGACGAGGGTGGCTGGTGCCCCCTCAGCGGCGTGCCACGAGAACCGGATCTGTTCCTTCGGATGGAAGCTTCGGGTGATGCCGTAGGTGCCGTCCTCGGCCTTCCACGACTCTCCCTTGTTGCCGAGCTGCCCGCCTGCGCCGAGCAGTGCCTGCGCTCCGGCGGGAGCCATCGAGGGGCCCTCCAGACGGCCTCCAGCTGGGTGGGGGCCATCCGGGTGACCGCTACGCTTCTGGTTTCGCTTACTGCCTCCGTGGTCTCCATGATGATGCCTTTCATCTCTTCGGGCGTCGCCTGTGGCGTCCGGTGCATCAAGCCTAGTAGCACCCGGGGCGATGTGAGGCGGGCCGCGAAAAACGAACTTTCGGCCACCCGGGCGGCCAGGTCTGCGCGCTCGGCTGGGAGACCGCCGGCTCCTGGATTCGTCGATCCCGACCGGTCCGGGAAAGCGGCTGTTTCGTGTGGCCTCGCGCGCATGAAGCCTTGAGAATGGCGGCTTTGGCGATCGTGTGACAGAGGCGTGTGGCCTCGCGCGCACGAAAACCTTGGCTTTTTGGCGAAACTTTCCACAAGGATCTGTGGAAAAGCGCTCTTTCTGTGGATAGCTCACTTTCGTGTGAGGACCTAGCTGAGGTATCAAGACCGTTGGGATTCTTCCCTCAAGCGCCCAGGTGAGGAATTCCTCCAGGTCGCCGGTTTCTCCGTCGCGACCTCCCGCCCCACCCGCAGCGACGGGCGGGTGGGTTCGAGCGTCACGCCCCGGAGTCGTGCCATCAGGCCGCCAGGGACGTGCAGGACGTGGTAACCGCCGTCGGTGTCGACGGCGATCGAATGGTCGCGGCGCAGGTACCAGCCACGGCGATCCGTCCTCACCGTGTGCCCGTCGAAGGTCGTGGCCTTCAGCGGCACCGGTTCCAGGCCCGAGGCGAGGGCGTCGGCGACGAACCGGTCGATGAGGACCTGCGCCCGGGCGGCCTCGCGCTCGGCTGCCTTTCTCGGCCAGTTCAGCCCGTTCAAGCGCGTCCATGCGACGCAGTGTAGAGGGCGGGCGCCGGGCGGTTCGGCCCGTGGCGAGGGAGCTGATCCGAGATCACAGGGAACCGGCTTCTCGGGGTGGTGTTGGTCTGCGGTGGCTGGAGCTAATCCGAGATCACAGGGAATCGGCCATGTCGAGCAGGCCATCCGGATGGGAATCCTGGTGGCCTCGTCGACGCTGTCCAGAGCAGCCTGCCTGCGTTTGGCGTCCAACTCCTCGTCCGCCGCCTTTGCGCTGCCGGCAGCTGCTTTCGCGTCGCCGGCCGCCGTATCAATTTTTGCCCTTGGCGTCTTGACTTCCTTCGCTGTCCTGGAGACGGTACGGGCCGTTCTGGAAGCGCCGCTGGCGGATCTTCGAGGCAACGCTCGCCGCTTCGCTGCCTCCACCGCTGAGAATTGCCAATGCTACATCGGGGATGACCCCACCGATGGCCTTGGCTGGCTCGTCCTTGAATTTGTCTACGTTGAAGAGGGATTCGACTACTGCACCGCCGAATGCCTTCGGGTCGGAATAGGCCGCTTTCATTACCGCCTGGGCCTCCTGCGCCGGGAGGGCGGTCTTTGCCATCCATTCTTCCTGGGTCAGTTCTCCGGTGGCAAGCTTGGAGATCGCTTATTCCTCGTGATGAGGAAGCCGTACTGGATGTTGTTGATGAAATCGGCAGTTTCCTTCAGCGATTCGAAGGCGCCGAGAAGCATGTCGCCGGCGAAGGCCAGACCCGATTCGAGCCAGTTGCGTGCCGCGTCGGTCCCCATCGCATGACGACCGGACCGCAGCTGCCGCCGTCGATCCATGCGCTTTCATCTGGTCGCACAGGTCGAAGTAGTCGGTCACTGCTTTGTTGCGTTGCGGCTCGCCCGGGTCGTGGAAAGGCTCGATGGTCAGGGTGTGCAGGTGCCTGGTCCGTTTTGCGCTTCCTCGGCTTTTCTTCGATACCCCTCCTTGACCGAATTGTCATACTCGGCCCTTGGCCTGCGCCGTCCGGGCATTGGCTGCGTCGAAGTTCTGTTTGCAGATCTGCGCGTTGGCCTGTGCCGAGGCGAGGCTGTCGCGCGTAGGAATCCAGTGCCTCGGCTGCTTTTACGAAAGCCGTTGGCGGCTATGTTCCATCTGTCTGGTTCGGTCTTGAAGCGCTTGTGGAAGCGATCGGCGGCCCGTCCACCCAGCCGTCGGTGCTCACCGACCTGAGGGAATTCCCGAGGGTCTCAGAAGTCGGATGCGCGGTCCCTCATGATGCCCGTGCGGTTTCGAATCTCGTCCGGGCTTCCCTTGATGATGAAATCTGGATATCCGTATTCCGGTTCGGTCATCAGAACCTCCCATCAGGGAATCAGCCGGAAGTGCCTGTGCTGCACTCTTCACGGGAGTTAGTTCCTCCTCGGCGGCGGTGTTGTAGTCGATATAATTCGATGCCACCTTGCTCAGGCGAGCCGATATCTCCTTGACGTCCTTGGTCATCGCATTGATGGTGCGCTCCACCTGTCCTGGAACTCGTCAATCGCCTCCCACAGGTCAGGTCATTGGACACCGCCTCTGGTCGGCACGTAGTCCTCGACGTCGTTGTCCTTTTTGAGCTGTATCACCTCGGCGGTCTTCTGGGCGGCATTCACCAGGGACTCCAGATCCACCTCGAAATCGTATGACGGCATCATGCAACCTTTCAATCCAGAACCGCGACGTTGTCGACCTCGGCCTTGTGAGCGAGATCGCGAAGTTTTCCGACGGCGGTCGCGGCCTTGTCAGGACCTCCGCCAGCTTTTTCGGCCCGCTCTTTTTGGTGCGTGGTCCTTCCTGCTGCGCCTGTCGGGATTCCGTGTCGGTGCTCCATCCCGACAGCTCGGATTCCATCTGGGAGTGCATGTCGTCCATGCTGGCGTGGAGATCCGAGGCCATCTGGGTGAAGGCGTCCTCCAGGGCCTGTGCTTCATGCTCCTTGTAAATAAAGGTTCTTTTCCCACGTCAACCCTCCATTCGCGACTTGAGTCGAATTGGCGATGTCCTCGAACGACTTGTTGACCCGCTTCTCGTTCTCGGCTGCGGCCTTGTCGACCTCCACCAGCGCTTGCGCGTACCTCTGGAGATCCTCGTGGAACACCTTGAACGATTCCGCCCAGTGATTGGTGACATCAACCACCGACACCGCGGCAGATCCCGTCACGTTCTTCAGGTGTTGTTCCACCGATTCGGCGAATTTCTTGACGTCCCCCGAGAGATCTTCACACGTGTCCAGCACCGTTTCCGCGGCCTTCTGCTGGGCACCGATCTGCAGTTGCATACCCACGCTCAAGGTGTCCTCCTCACGTCCATCTCGAAACCGGTGCGAGACGACCCATGCCGGATACTGCCGCTGTCCGTCCCACTGCTCGACGCGTCGCCGCCCTGTGGACCCCGTGGTCCAGGGTCATCGCGCGAACCAGACTTTACGACCGGGGTCACCCAACCTGCGCAGAGACAGTCCCCGGTGGCCGATCCGGTCGGTCCCCGGCGTCACCTCCCCGCCCAGCCTGCCGGGGCGTCATGGAATCCTGGTGCGGGGAGGACCGGATGTCGCTAGGTTGGTCATGTGAGCCAACTCCAGACCCAGGCGCCCACCGCTCTGCGTGAACAGCGCACGTCTGGGCCGGATCCTCAGCTGGTGCATGTGGGACTGGGGGACCCAGCCCTTCGCGACCGTCATCACCACCTTCGTGTTCAGTGCCTACATCTCCTCCGGGACGTTGTTCGGGACCGGCCCCAGCGACGACTCCCCGGCGATGATGATGGGGGTCGCGATGGCCGCCGCAGGGGTGCTCATCGCGTTGCTGGCCCCGGTGCTGGGGCAGGGCTCCGACCGTTCCGGGAGACGGATGTTTCACCTGCGCTGGCAGACATGGGTGCTGGCGGTGGTCTCGGCGGCGCTGTGGTTCGTCGCGCCCGGGTCGCAGTACCTGTGGCTGGGCCTGGCGTTGCTCGGGATCGGCAACATCGTCTCCGAGGTGGCCAACGTCAACTACTACGCCGCCATCGACCAGGTGGCCACCCCAGCCACCGTCGGTCGCGTCTCCGGCTACGGCTGGGGGATGGGATACCTCGGTGGATCGCGATCCTGTTGCTGATCGTCGCCGTCGCGGGCGCGACATTGGTCCGGACGGGGGTGCGCAACTCGATGCTGCTGTGCGGGTGTGGACGATGCTGTTCACCATTCCGCTGTTCGTGGCCATCAAGGATCGGCCCGTGGTCTCATCGCTGCCGCGCCAGTCGCCGCTGCGCAGGCCTACCGCGACCTCATCGGTTCCGTGATCCGCATCCATCGCGCTCCCCGCACACCACCTGGTTCCTGCTGGCCTCCGCGCGTTCCGCGACGGCCTGGCGGGCGTGTTCACCTATGGTGCGGTGCTGGCGAAGCTGGTGTTCGGCTTCACCACCGGCGAGGTGATCGTCTTCGGTGTGGTGGCCAATGTCGTCGCAGGATCGCGACCATCGCCTTCGGGCACCTGGACGACCGGGTCGGTCCGAAACGGGTGATCCTGATTTCGCTGGGCGCTGGTGGGGCTGGGGTCGCATCTTCCTGCTTTTACGACCGGGGGCCGGTGGTGTTTTGGGTCTTCGGGATCGCCATGACCCTGTTCGTCGGCCCGGCGCAATCGGCGTCGCGGTCCTTCCGGTCACGCATCATTCCTGGGGACACTCGCGTGAGGTTTTTGGGCTGTACGCGACGACCGGTCGGGCGGTGTCCTTCCTGGCGTCGTCGCTGTGCTGCTGTCCCCTGTGGCTGGGGCTCGTTCTTCGTCCCGCGGGCGAGTCGGCGGCGCATTTCCGGCATCCTCGGGATCGCGCTGGTGCTGGCCGCCGGGCTGGTCTCAGTGATTCCCGTGCGTGAGACCGGACGTGCCGTGGACCACGGCGGGTGGCCGGACAAGCGAGATCTTCCGCCGCACCGGTTAGGCTGGGGACATGTCCGACTGGTTTGCCATCAACGAAGACCTGTGGGGCACCGTCGCGGGATCAGAACCGCCGCTGTTCTACTTCTTCGACGGTTTCATCGACTCGGGACACGTCGGCGCGACGCTCATCGAGGCCCCTTTCTGGAACATTCCGAGCCCCAACTGCTCGGGTCCTTCAACGCTGGACTCGTCCACGACTACCGTGCCCGCCGTCCCGCCATGGTCTTCGATCGCGACCACTGGGCCTCGCTCGAGGAACCAGTGCTGAACCTGCACCTGGCGCGCGACGCCGAAGGGAAACCGCTACCTCGTGATGCGCGGTCGGAACCCGTCACCGGTGGCAGCTGTTCCGCGACGAGCTGGTCGGGTTGATCGAAAACTTGACGTCTCGATACTGCTGACCGGTTACGGCATGCCCATGGCTTTCCGCACGCGTCCCACACCCTTGGCGATAGCATTCCACCGACCCGGACCTGAGGCAGGCGAACCGCTGGATCGAGCGCCTCGAGATCCCGGCCTCCTTCTCGTCCTACCTCGAATACCATCTGGGCACTCTCGGGATCAGCGCTTTTGGGGCCGCGGCCCACGTTCCCCACTACCTCGCGAACTCATCCTTCACGCAGGCCGCGGCCACCATCCTGCATCAGTACGTGGAGGTGACGGGGCTGGCCCTGCCGACCGACGAACTCGACCTGGCCGCCGAGGCCAACCTGATGTCCATCGAGGCCGACACCCGGGGTGACGAGACCGCCTGCGAGCTGCTGCGCCAACTCGAGGAACAATACGACCGCTACACCGAACCCACCAGTGAGGACCTGCCCTCCGCCGACGAGATAGCAGCGGCGGTGGAGCGTTTCCTCGCCCAGCGACGAAGGCAATCAGCCCCCAACCATGGGGGAGTGAGACCGGTCCGTGGCGGTGGCCGACTACACACCCGCTCAGGTGGCGCAGCGCCTGGGGTGAGCCGGACCCATCTGTACAAGCTTCTTGATTCCGGGCAGATCCCATCCCATCGTGTCGTATGGAGGCTTATTCACAGGGTGCGGGCTGGGCTTATGGTAGATCCGCTCCAGTGAGTTTGCTTGTTCACGTTTGCCTGCGCTGTGAGGCCAGCAAACGTGAACAAGGCCAGCAAAACAGGATTAGAGCCAGCAAAAACAGCGATAAGGCCAGCAAAGTTTCGGCAGAGGAAGCGGGGAGCGAGTAGCCGGATTCCTCACAACGTTCAACGCTCCAAGGCCGCGGTGGTGGCAGGAGGCTTATTCACAGACGGCGCCGCGACCGGTGAAACCCTGGTCAGGGTGCGTTTGAGGATGGCTGTAACAAGCCTCCGGGACTTGGGCGATCCCGAACCACCGAAACAAGTACACCGAAACGGTGGTGGCTCTGGTTTCAATCCGCTCCAAGGTCTCGCGGTGGTTGCAGACCAAGAGTTGAGTGTCGAGATGGCGCAGTCGATCATCGAGTTTCAATCCGCTCTAGGTTCGCGGTGGTTGCGGACGTACCCAGAGGATCAGCCGAGTACCCGATGATAGCGGTTTCAATCCGCTCTGTTCGCGGTGGTTGCAGACGTGCTGCCTGTTTCCGGTCAAATTGCTTGGGCAGGTGGCGGTTTCAATCCGCTCTAAGGCTCGCGGTGGTTGCAGACCAGCGTTTGAGCGCGCTTGTCATCGATTTGCAGGTTTCAACCGCTCTAAAGTTCGCGGTGGTTGCGGACCCTACCCTCTGACACGCCGTCCTGACAAGCCCTGTTGTGGCGTTCTTACACACCACACCCTTCCGTCCTTCCAAGTAGCGGACAGAACCTGTCCTCAATGGGGTGAAAACCCTTTGTCAGTGCCATATGCACCTGAGGCTGTTTTTCGGTGTCTCTCCAGCACCCTGGTCAGGGGATGTCTCCAAGATGCCCAGTTGCGGGGGTTGAGCATCTTCGTCGGAGTCTACCCTCGGCTGGTCGAGGGGTTGGGGTGGTCGTTTGGCCGCCGGGGTGAGCCTCGACACGGGCTGCTCCTTCGTCGCGGCCCGGCTCAACCAGTTTCGGAAGGTTTACGTCGTGGCCCGGCTCAACCGATTTCACGAGGTTTCCTTCCTTGACTGGCCCTGATGCTCTTCCCGGAGTGCGAGATCAGTGATCGGCGCCGTCGAGCTGTTCGACGAGATGTTGCAGCAGCGGACCGGCGACCTCGATGGTGTCGGAGGCGCCGCCTCGAGCCGGGCGCATTGATGATGATCGCGCGGGTCCCGGCGCACTCCACCACCCCGCCAGGCCCCGCGACAGCAGGGCGCGGGGGTTTTTCTCGGCGCCGTGACGGCGAATGGCTTCCATGATTCCGGGCAGTTCGCAGGCGAGCAGGTCGAGGGTGGCCTCGACGGTGACGTCGCGGGTCCGACGCCCGTGCCACCGGTGGTGAGCACCACCCGTGCCCCGGAGGCGACGGCCTCTCGGATGGCGGCACGAATCATAACGAGATTGTCAGGACGACCTCGGGTCGCGGGTCTCGGAACCCCAAAGCGTCCAGGGCCTGCGCAGCAGTGGACCGGAACGGTCGGAGTAGGCCCCGGAGACTGCTCGGTCCGAACACGTGATCACTGCGGCCAACATGCGGAAACGTAACTCCTGTGCCTCGGTGTTCGCCGGGCCGGGGTCCTTCCTGGGAACCGGGTGCGCTGATTCCCAGGAAGCGACATCCCGAGAACCTCGCTCAGCCCTTGTGGGCGTCGAGCACCTGCCGAGGTAGGCGCCGAACCTCGGGGACGAGGGAGTCGTGGTCAAGCCCGCAGGCCATTCCGACCAGACATGCTCAAAACCCAGGGCTTCGTAGTAGCCGACGCCTCATCTTCGCGCTGTTGATGGCTCCACTGTAGGCGGTTTCGTCCTTTCTCGCCCGTCACGAAGTTCAGCGACAGAGTTGACTTCGCGTGCTGGGAGACATTGTCGTTCGAGATCGGCGGCGCCGTGGGTCCGTCGCCGCCGCCGAGGGCGAGAAGACCGCCATTCTGCATGGTGTTGGCGCGGGGAAGAAATCCATGGTGATGAAATCCGCGCCCCTCGGCGGTACCCGACGAGCCACAGGACCGCCGGATTCGACCCGTAGGCGGACTGCACGTGCTGGATCAGCTCCGTGAGATAGGTGATCTCACATCGGTTGGGGTCGTCACCACGACCCGTCCGTGCTGGGGTGCGTACCGAGACGACGTCGAGCCCCCGCGCGGTGGCGGCCTCCACGATGCTGCGGGGCCGGTCAGGCCGCCGTGAAGGTTCGCGTTGTCGCCGTCGTGGTCCTGGTCGCAGCGGATGGTCCTTGCAGTCGAGGTAGACGACCAGCCCGGTCCTCACGGAACCGGCTGGGTAGAAACGGGCGCTGGAACTCGTGCCGGCGGAGTCGGTGAAGGTGAAAGACGTGCTGTTCACCGCGGCCGAGGCCTTGGGGACCGCCTGCGACAGGTACGCACCGGAGGCGAGAGTCGCCGCCATGAGGCCTGTGACGGCGCGACGTGAGAGATGAGCTGACATTGACAAAACCTTCCTTTCGACCCCTGAGATTCCTGCGGACGCGGTCGCGCGTCGCTACGACCGTCCTCGGTGGCATGCTAAGAACAGGGACCGTGTGCGGTCCCATTGCGTTGTCTGTACTGGTGTTCCCACGACGGTCCCCTGCCCATTTCCCACCATCCGCGGAACCGTCTGACTGAAGTTATTGGCTTCACGCTAACACGGGGTCGGTTCACCGCTCCTGGTGTTTGATTCAGCCTCCTGTGTGGGTTTTCACTCCTCGTCGTAGGCGTCGATCACGGTGCCGAGGTAGGTGCCGAATTCGTGGGTGATGGTTGTGTGATCGTGTCCCGGGGCCAGCGCGACCACACGTGCTCGAATCCCGCGGACCGGTAGAAGGCGGCGGTTTCCTGGCCCGCCTCAGGGCGTCGTAGTCGTCGGTGCGGTCTCGGTTCCCCGGTTACTAGGTTCAGCGACAGATTCGACTTCGCGTACTGGGAGAAGGATCCGGTCCACTCCGGGTCTGGGGCGTCGCCGCCGCCGAAGACGAGGAAACCGCCGGTTTCGATGTCGTTGGCGCGGTGGGGAAAGAAGTACCGGGTGATGAACTCCGAGCCTCCGGAGTAGCCCACCAGCCACAGGGCAGCGGTGTTCGCTCCGTACGTGGTCCGCACGTGCTGGAGCAGCTCGTTGAGGTGGTGATCTTTTGCGGGTGGTCGGTGTGCCACCACATGCCGTCTGCGCTCGGGGGTGTGTACCGAGAGAACGTCGTGGTTTCGTGCAGAGCGCGGGCCTCACGATGCTGCCGGGGCCGGCCAGGCCGCCCCGGAAGTTCGCTGTCGCCGTCGTGGTCCTGGTCGTGGAGTTGCTGGCCGTCGCCGTCGAGGGTAGACGACCAGCCCGGCCTTGGTCGCCCGGCGGAGTAGAACCTGCATCCGGAGCTGGCGCCGTTGGATGCGGTGAAAGTAAACGGGGTGCTCGGTGTGGCTGCCGTAGCGCTGCTGAGACTGATGGTGCAGCAGGGCTCGGACGCGATGGTCGCCATGAGGCCGATGGTGGCGCGACGGGAGAATGTGTCCGACATGCGGGAAGTCCTTCCTGGCGTCTTGGTGGATACAGAAGTGAATCCACTGCAACACGGGCGATGTACCACCCTCGTGAGACAGAGCGGCCACTGGTGTCCCGCGTCGGGTTCCTCCCGACCACATGCGCGCCACGCCTTAGGCTGGGTGACACCCGACCCAGGAGTCATCGTGCCCTCACATCCGTCGCCGACCGTCTGCGCGAGTCCAGTGGCGTTCCGCCAACGACAAGCGCCTCAAACGCCTCCGACAGGTCGTGGAGGCCATGCCGGAGGATCCACCCGAGGTCCCCGCCCGGCTCGATGCTGACCGGCGACGCCGAGGCTGGCTGGTTTCCTGGCGGTCGCAGGCGAGGTGGCGGGCGGGAGGTGGGCCTGATCCTTCCCCCAACCAGTACCTGGCCACCGCCGCCCCGCTGCGGGGGTTCTCCATCGAGCTGGCGACCGGGGAGGGCAAGACCCTCGTGGGGCGATGGGCCGCCGCGGTGGGCCCTGGAGGGTCGGCACGTTCACGTGTTGACCGCCAACGACTACCTCGCGGCCCGCGACGCCGACTGGATGGGTCCGCTGTACCGCGGCCTCGGCCTGACCTGCGCTGCTGTGCAGGCCGACCAGACCTCACCGCCCGGCAGGTCGCCTACGCCGCCGACATCACCTACTCCTCGGTGGCCGAAGCCGGTTTCGACCTGCTCCGCGACCGCCTCGCCGCCCGGCGGGGACGCACCGGGGCCCGCCGCGAGGTGGTGCTCGTCGACGAGGCCGACGCGGGTCCTGCTCGACGAAGCCCGTGTGCCCCTGGTGCTCGCCGCCGACGCCGAACCGCACCGCGACGACCACGCCCTGGTGCTCGCCGCCTACGTGCGAGACCTCGAAGCGGCCGCGACTATGTCGTCGCGCCCGATCGTCGCACCGTCCACCTCACCGACGACGGGCTGCGGCGCGTCGAGGAGGACCACCCCGACCGCGACCTGTTCGGCACCGACTCGAGTTCCTCGTCTCGCTGAATCTCGCCCTCCACGCCCACGCCGCCCTGGAACGCGACGTCGACTATCCGTCGCCGACGACCGCGTCTGGCCTCGTCAGCGGGTCGCGGGAAGGTGGACCGGCTGCAACGCTGGCCCGACGGACTGCAGCTCGCCGTCGAGGCGAAGGAGGCCCTCGAGACCGCCCCCGGACTCCAGGTCTCGACCAGCTCGTCATCGCGGAACTGGTCGGCGGTTGCGACAAGCTCGTCGGCATGAGCGCGACCATGCGGTCCGCCGACGAGGAACTCGAATCCCTGTACGGGCTGCAGGTCGCGGTCATCCCGTCGCATCTGCCGTGCCGTCGCACTCGACCAGCCCACCCGGCTTTACGCCACCCTCCGAGCATCGTGACGCGGCCCTGGCGGACCTCGTCCAGGAATCCGGCAGCGGGACGTCCCGTGCTGGTCGCGACCCAGAGCGTGAGGGAATCGGAGCAGGGTCGCGGGACCTGCTGCGCGGCCTCGGCGTCGACTGCGTGCTGCTGAACGCCCGCAACACCACCGAGGAGGCCGCGATCATCTCGCGGGCCGGGAGGCGGGCCGGGTCACGGTGTCGACGCGAGATGGCCGGGCGCGGCACCGACGTGGTGCCCTCACCCGAGGCCGTCGACGCGGGCGGGCTGCTGGTGGTCGGGGGTGCGTTTCCCAGCGCCCGGCTCGACGATCAGCTCCGCGGTCGCGCCGGACGGCAGGGTGATCCGGGGAGTCGGTGTTCCTCACCAGCCTCGAGGACCGCCTCGTCACCGACAACGACCCCGACCATCCCGACCCCGCGGTCGTGGATGGCGACGGTGAGGTCGAGCGGTGCCGCGCGAACCGTCGCGTCCTGGGGTCGTGGATCATGCGCAGCGGGTCAGCGACGGCGAGCAGCGCAACCTGAGGTGGCTGTCGTGGCGTTACGGCGAACTGCTGCCGTTAACGCGCCCACCTCGTCGAGTGCGCGAAACCCTGTCTCGAGGGACTCGAGCCCTTCGACCGGCTCGCCGACCACGCGCCCGGAGGAGGTCGCGGGGCGAGCGAGCGAGTCGGGGAGGATGAACTCGAGGAAGGGGCGCGACTGGCGCTGGTCGCAGCCATCGATGCCGCCTGGAGCGCGCATCTTGGGCACGCCGCCGAGCTGCGCGAGGGCATCCATCTGCGGTGCTGGCCCGCGAGATCCGCTGACCGAGTTTGAGAAGGAGATGGGTGCCGCCATCAGGGACTCGCCGAGAGCATCCTCGACGACGCCGTCGTCACCCTCCTGGAGGCCCCGGTCGTCGACGGGCGGCTGGACCTGGAGTCGCTGGGTCCCCGCATCCCCAGCGCCACCTGAGCCCTACACCGTCACCGACAACGAACTGGGCGACGACTTCACCCGGATGGGATGCGCCTGCGCCGTCGACTCGCGGGGCGGGGCTGGCGTCTGCCTGTCTTGTGGGGTCGGTGCAGGGGGTTCGCTTGTCTTGTGGTCGTTTGCTTTGCGCTGTAGCGCTGGCGTTTGACGGTGAGGGTGGCGTTTCCGTCGGGAACGCTGGGGATGACAGTGAGGGCCAGCGGATGACGGGAAGGCTGCGCGTCGAAGCGGGCGATCACCGACAGGAGTTGTGACGGGTGTCGTGTCGCACGGCCCTGTGGCGGTTTCAGTGAGAGCCTCCCACTAGGGTGGGGACGTACAGCTGTCTCATCAAGGAGAGACCGTGAAGGGCATCGTCGTTTTCTCCGGTTCCGCCCATCATGCGCTGGCTGATGAGATCTGCGACCATCTGGAGGTTCCCTCGAGCCACGTGAAGATCTCCCGGTTCAGCAATGACTGCCTTCAGGCCCAGTTGCTCGCCAACTGCCGGCAGCGCGACGTCTACATCGTGCAGCCTCGTGCCGCCCTGCAGGAGCATCTGATGGAGCTGCTGCTGATGGTCAACGCGGCCTCGTGGCGCGTCGGCGACGCAGATCACGGCGGTGATCCCGCACTACGCCTACGCCCGATCCGACAAAAAGGACGCCTCCCGCATCTCCTTGGGAGGCCGTCTCGTCGCCGATCTGCTGGTCACCGCCGGCGTCGACCGGGTGCTGACGATGAACCTTCACGCGCCGCAGGTGCACGGGTTCTTCTCCGTGCCGGTGGATCATCCACGGCGCTCGGCGTCATCGCCGACCACTACCGTGGACGCGACCTCAGCAACCACGTCGTGGTGTCCCCGGACCTCGGCAACGCCAAACAGGCGACGCTGCTGGCGCGGCTCCTCGGACTTCCAGTGGCCGCCGGCAACAGACAACGCCTCGCCGACGACAAGGTGGTGATCTCGTCGGTGGTCGGTGACGTCGCGGGCAAGAAGGCCATCGTCCTCGACGATGAGATCGCCACGGGCAGGTCGATCGTCGAGATCGTCTCCTGGCTGGCCGATTTCGCTGCGTCGAGGCTCCATCGCCTGCACCCACGGCCTGTTTTCAGGCTCGGCGGTGGAGCGTCTCACCAGCCACCCACATCCGGAGGTGGTTTCCACCAACACCGTCCCCTGCCCCGAGAACTTCCGGGCCTGAAGGTGCTGAGCGTCGCCCTCGCTGTTCGCGGAGGCCATCGCCCGCATCCACAGCGGAAACTCGGTCTCGACACTGTTCAACGGGTCGATCCTGCCCATGCCCAACCCCAGGAAACCTGAGGCCTGTTCTGAACCCCATGATCAACTTCGGGAGGCCGATCATTTGACCGGTGCCCCGACGTCGACTCGTGCTGGAACCTGCGCGAGAGCGGAGCTGCTGTGGGCTGGGTGTCTACAGCAGGGACTGGACCCGCACCGTGACCCGAGGCGCGTCCCGGTCCCCAGCGCCGGAGGAGCCGGAGCCCTCCGATCATCGGAGGCGTCGCCTGCCTCTCCGCCTGCGACAGGGAACGGATGATGGTCTCCGACGTCGCGCACGATGTCGCTTGGCGGGCCTGAGTCGTCGATGCCGATCTCGATGACGGCTCTGCGCGAGCCCGCCTCGACGACCACGCCGAATCGGGCCTGCTGAGGATTCTGCTGGCTGATGCGGCTGCTGATCGCCTTCAACGTGCTGCGGATCCCCGGCTCGATTCCTCGTACACCAGGGACAGCAGTGACCAGGTGGGCCAGCTCGGCTGCTGAGAGGTTAGTCGTCATCGTGGAGATCCTCGATGTGGACGTTGACGGTCGGGGACACCCTAGGTTCTCGCGGCAGGCTGCTGGACGGCGTCACGGACCAGTTGGGCGAGCTGCGGCAGGCTTTCCACGCTGACGTGGGCGGAGATCCGGCAGAAGATGGTCTCCGGAACCCCCAGCCCTCGGTGATCCACGCTTGAGGGGCGTGCTCGAACGAGGACCGCAGGGCATGTGCGCCGGGCACACGGTCCACGGTGCGTCGGATGAGTGCCCGCAGTGAGAACTCGGATGCACTGTAGGGCCCCAGATCGGTCGCGGGCATCTCCACCTGGGCGCCGTGACGGGTCTCGGCGAGGATGACCTTCATCAAGTGGCGTGTGGGCATGACCGAGGCGCTCGCCTGAGATTCCAGCCGATCCCACTCTCTGCTGAGGCGATCAGACGCTCGATAGCTCCCGGGTGTCCGCGTCGTTCTGCTCGCGAGACCGGTCGGATGGCTCGCTGACGCCGTCGAGCCTCGGACGCTATCTGAGAGCTGATTGACGGTGCTCATGCCCACCCTTCATCTGGCGCATGACGAGAGAGCGGGCGCGCGCCAGCCTCCCCGGACGGTGGACTCGGTCAGGTTCAGGGGCGCGATCTCCTCGTAGGACATATCGTCAGCTCTCGGAGCACCCAGACGATACGCAACTCGGGCTTCAGCGGAGGCCAACAGGTCGGCCAGCGCCTTGATCTGGCGTTGACCTCGCTGGACTCAGCCGGGTCCAGCGGCGCTGTGTGACGTCGTCTCCGCCATAGCGCTGCAGTCTCCATTCCCTCGAGGTCGTGGGGTCGGTGGCCCGACGTTGGCGCTTGCGTGTCATGCTGGCGGTCTTGTTGGTGCGAGATCCGCATGAGCCAGCCTCGAAACGCGGCGGGCTCCGACCAGGTGAAGACTGCGCCAGGCCTGGATGAGGTCTCCTGGACGATGTCCTCACTGTCGTGACGGTTGCGCACGATCAGCGTAGGCGGTGCGGAACAGGCGCTCGATAACGCTCGACGAGCTGCTCGGAAGGCGTTGATGTCACCGTCCTGGGCGCGCAGGACCAGGCGGCGGTCCTTGTCATGGGACGCGGCGAACGAGGTGCTCGGCTGTGCGGCGTGGTGTGGACGAGGTGCCGACACTGCCTCGTCCTGTATCTCATGTGTCATCGCCGTTCCCTGTGATCGCGGGCGAGTGCTGCCCTGTGACGGTCTGCGAGACGCTGCGTTTGCTCGAGACCGCTCCAGTCGCGCGCAGGACGTCGATCGCCTGGGGCTGGCGCCCAGCGACGTGGTCACGTCGTCCGCAGCCAGCGCCTGAGCGCGGCTACGGCCCACTCAGCCTCGCAGTCCTGGGAGACGGTGGCGCCAGCCTGGACCCACAGGCTGGTCGGGGAACCGGTGACCCACACGGCGCACTGCTCCACCCCGGGGACGTCCTCAGCACGCTCGGACAGGGCCTGAGACAGGACGTCGGGGGCGATGGTGGCCAGCAGGACGCCCTCGGAGTCGCTGAACCTCAGTGGCGAGGCGACCGCCTTGCGGGGGACCTGCATGGCGAGCAGAACCAGCCCGGCGATGACGGCGGGCACGGACACCAGGGCGCGGTCGTCAGCAGGAGCCAGTGCGCCTGGGGCGCGATGAGACTGCCCACTCGGTCCTGCGCAGTGGCCAGGTACGGGGCGGCGTCGGGCCAGAATCGACCGGCATCAAGGCCGGAGGCCAGCAGCCAGAATGAGGCTGCCACGATGAGAAGGCCGCAGCCGGCCAGGACTGTCCTGTTGAGGACACCACAAACTGAACGCATGGTCGAATCTCCTTCAGCTCGTGTGCTTGATCCGCACGCGGCTGCGTGTGATGCCCGCGGGCTGGAGCGTCTGCAGGGCCTCGTCGGTTTTCTTGCGGGCGGCTTCAAGCACCGGGCCGAGGTCGTCCAAGACACTGAGGACGACGACGTCGACCCGGGAGCGGCGGTGAGGACGGCGGCGGAGTGGACTCGTTGATCTGCCCGACCTGGGTCCACCAGGGCGGCCAGGTCGCGGCGCCGCACCGCGGTCTGGCCGGGGACGGCGTCGGGGGAGGATCTCGATGCCTCGGGCAGGCCCGGCCACAGGGCCGCGAGGACTATGGTGAGCCGCATACGGCGGCGATCCCGGCGGCGGTGAGCACGCGGCGGAGCCGAGGGCGGTGGATCCGATGGAGCCGGGTGTGGTGACGGCGTGGTCCGGCCAGGTGCCGGTCACGATCCGGTGCCCCGTCAGCCAGGCTCCCAGGCCTCCGACCGCGAGCAGCAGCAGTGCCAGGATGACACTGGGGGCGCTGCGGGACTTTGGGCGACGAATGAGGTTCGGAACGGGTGTTCCTGCTTCAGGCTTCCTTACGTGGCTGCTCGATTGAGGCCAGGAGATCTTGATGGTGATCTTGCCGACGCTCAACCCGGTGAGGTATTGACCCGACCGCGCACGTGGGCGCAGCTCTTCGATGGTGGAGGACAGTGGCGTGGGGAAAAACCAGGCCGAGGTCCAGGTGGAGACGGCGTTTGCCCGTAGAGCTCACACTGCCTCGGGCCGGAGGCGGTTGCGGCGGGCACCGATTCGGATTCCGCTGGCGTTGGAGCCGATGCCGGTGTCTCATAGGCGGCCTTGGCCGCGATCTGAGCGACGACTCGGGCCGGAATGGTGGTGGTGCCGCGCTGCTCCCAGGAGGAATCCTCGTCCTGGGAAGGTCCCGGCTGCGTGAGTGCAGGCTGGGTCGCGGTCGCCATCGTCACTTCTTTCGCCGATCCAGGATGCTGTGGACATCGACCCGCCCTCCCGGGTAGAGGCCTACCGCCCATCCGGCCAGGCCGCATGAGCGGCCACCAGAACGAAGTTGGCGAAAGAGCCGAAGGCGAGAACGGTTCAGGAACAGGCCCACCAGGAGGCCAGGTGCGTTGTCTCCCGCGAGAACTCCTCAGATCAAGGCGTTGGGACGGGTCACCGGGTCTGTGGCCTCGGAGTTGTCGGAGTCGTCGTCAGCAGGTGGACGTCGGTGACATTGATGTTGACTCACGACTTCCAGGGCCGGTGGTCATCTCAAGCTGCTCGATGATGTTGCGGCGGATGGCGTTGAGACCTCGACGATGGAGACGCCGTACTCGACCACCACAGTGACCTCGATGGCGGCCTGTCTCGCCCTTCGGACGCCGATGCCGCCGGCGACGTTGGTCTGGACGTTGGGGATGCTGATATCAACGCGCTGGAAGGCGCGGCGCACGGCGTTGCCCATGTCGTAGACACCGGGCACCTCACGAGCGGCCATGCCGGCGATCTTGGCGACGACGTTCTCGTCGATGGTGGTCACGCCGCGAGGGTCTGAGGGGCCGCGGGGGTCTTGTCCTCCTCGACCTTCTCGTTGCGCTCGCGCTGCTGGCCGGTCTGGGGCGTGCGTTGCTCGTGGTTTCTTTCGTAGATCCGTGAAATGGATGGTGACGGGATGTGATGGAGCGCGGTTCAGCAACTGGCCCGTCATGGCGCCTCGAGTGGCTGCTGTGGTCGTACGTCATGACCGACCTGACGACTGGTGTTGTTGCCCGTCCTGATTGCCGCGCTGAAAGAAAGACGCCACCACCGGGAAATCTCACGACCTCAGTTCGTGGCGTGTGTCACACACGTATGAAAGAGGCTCCGTGGAGGCGGTGAGTGCCTCCACGGAACCTACTTCAAGGCGCTGAAGGTTATTTGCGACCGGTGACGCTCAGGTAGACGGAGATCGCGATGACGGCGGCAGCGAGGGACCAGGGCCCACCTGATCCAGTCAATCCCGTCGGTGTGGGCGACACCGAAGAAGCTGGCGACCACGCTTCCGACAAGGGCGCCACGGCGCCCAGCACGACGGGTCCACAGTATTGAGATGTTCTGGCTGCCCCCGCATGATGAGCCGGGCGAGGGCACCGAGAATGGCGCCGGCGATGATCATTCCGATGAATGACAGTACGGTTTCTTCCTCCGAGTCCGATGGGTGGAGATGTTCTCCAACCAGACGTGCAAAACGGTCTGGCACTCGGCAGCGGTGTCAGTCAGTCCTCAAACCGACAGACCTCTGTACTGTATGACGCCACTGAAACGTGGATCGTCACGAAATCTTTTGTGCGCCGTCGGCGGTGAGTTCTGGCGCGGTGACTGTGCGCACCTGGCTGCCCAGCCCAGATCCTCGACCGGGTGTGGGACTACGACGTGGTGACTGCGCGCACCTGGATGCACGGCTCAGCCAGCGGGGTCGGTTGTCAGTGATGCCTGCTGGCGCGGATCCTCTGCACCACTTCCCCGCCAGGTCGGCACGATCACCCCGTGGGGACGCATCATGGTGCGCAGCCGATGGCGGGTGCCGAAGATACCGATCAGACCGACGGCGGAAGAACGGGAACTGCAACGCCATGGCCTGGTTGAGTTGTTCGGCGTGTAGTCGCCGGCGGGATTGACCCAGCCCAGGAAGGCACTGATGGCCAGTAGACTCACGGTGGCGCCCGTGAAGGAACCGGTGATGACCAGGCCGTTGGCAGCGCCGAGGCGGTGCAGGCAGCGTGCGGGGATAGTCGAATCCATGCCGGTGCCGGACCGCCTGCGGACATCGCTGATCACCAGGAAGATCAGCAGCCACCACGGAGCCTGACCCGGCCACAGCAGGGCCGCCGCCCATCCGAGTACATTGCCCCGATGACGGTGAGCGCCAGGTTGCTGCGACGCAGCGGTGACGTGAGTCAGCCAGCCCAGCAGCGGCGAGAAAACGATGGAACCGCAGACGGTGAGACTGAACAGGAAGGCGGCCTCGGCCTGAGCGTCCCTCGCCTGCTGCAGCCAGGGGATGCCCTAGATCATCGCGAACACGTTGATGCTGAAACCGCCGGTGAAGTGCACCCAAAACCCGAGCCGGGTCGCGGGATGCCGCCAGGCGTCGGCGATGCCGCGGGGCAGGTCGGATTTTCTCCTCCCTCGCGGGTCGTCGACCGGGGCAATGTCCCGAACCCAGAATGCGCTCATGACCCCGCCACGACGGATGCGAGGGCCGCACCCAGGAAGGCCCACGGTCCAGCCCTGGGCGTTGAACAGGAGCAGGAAGGTCGCGGAGGCCACCTGTCCCGAGCTGCCCCAGCAACCCCGGCGAGCTGAGTCAGGACCGGCACCTGCGACGGCGCGAACCATTCGGGGATGAGACGCAGCACCGACCCGTACATGCAGGCGCTCGCCAATCCCCAACAGGATGCGGGCGGCGAAGGCCGGGGAAGGGAATCGGCGAAGGCCATGATCACCTGCGCGGCGACCATCACCCCGGAACCTGTGATCATCACCACCCGCGACCCGTAGCGATCCACCAGCACCCGGCGGGCAGCTGCGCCAGCGCGTAGGTCGCGAGCTGGACCATCACGAAGGTGGAGATGATGCCGATGCTGGATGCCGAAGTGGTTCGCGGTCTGGATCCCGAGGACCCCGAGGCTGGTGCGCTGCATGATTGCGGCGCAGTACGCGAGGATGCCGACGCCCCACACGATCCAGGCCAGCCGCCCGGTCCCTGCCACCGTGCCCTTTCCCATCAAGCCCGCGGAAAGTGTAGAGGCTCTGGGGCGGTGCAGTCGGGCGCGACTCGGCGCCCTGTGTCGCGTTCTGGCTCACCTGGCCGTGGGGAGGGGCCTTTCAGGAAGCGCTGAGGATCTCGGTGACGAAGACCAGGGTCGCCCCGCCTTTGATGCCGGCCTGCGGGACGCCGTGGTCGCCGTAGCCGAGCTCGGCTGGGATGGACAGCGGGACCCGGGAGCCGACGCGTTGACCCACGAGACCGTCGTCCCAGCCGCGGATGACCTCACCGACGCCGACGCGGAAGGTCAGCGGTTGGCCCCGGTCGTAGGAGTTATCGAAGACCGATCCGTTCCAGGACTGTCCGAGATAGTGGGCCGAGATGGTGTCGCCTGCCTTGACCTCCGGCCCACTTCCGGCGTCGAGGAGCTGCACCTGAAGGCCGTCAGGGGTGCCGGGTCCGGGAAGGTGAGGGTCGGTCTTTGGATCCCTTGAGCCCCTGCACGGAGGGCAGCTGGTGGTCTGTCTCATGCCCCAGAGCCTAGCGACACTCGGGGTCCGGCGGTCACTCGCCGCTGAGCGCTCTCACCCAGTCGGGTGTGGAAGGCTCAGGGGTGGGGATCTGCTCGGGGTCACATCACAGGTGGCCTTGAGTGCCGGGCGCGGGGCCGAACTCGCGGCCCGCGAAGATGGTGGTCTTGACCCACTCGTAGTAGCGTCGTTGAACCTGCCGGTGTCGTAGGGGTTGTCCTTGGCGCACCGGGCCACGTAGTAGCCGACGACCCTCGGGGAGGGTCTCCAGGTTGTTCCCGCCAGCGTAGGAGCTGAAGACGCCCCCGCCTGGCGGCGAGGTGCTGGAACCGCCCAGTACTTCGGGTTGAGTCGCGGTCGGCGCTGAAGATCGGGTGAACCCGTGGATGACGATGCGCGACAGGCGCCCGATGTCGCCGAGATCGACGGCTTCCTTCCACGGTGAAGTCGAGGTCAGGTGCCGGGTTTCGTCGGCGACCAGTCGCCCCAGGCGAATCCACCGATGTGAGCGGCGTTGATTCCAATGGTTCTAGACACCTTTGCCTTGAGGCTAGGCAGGAAGTCGGTGCAGGAGACGGAGTCGAGGCCCGCCACACAACGCTGATCTGGGTGCGGTTCGCGTCGGTCCATCCGTCGCCTGGACAGGGTCACCGAAAAGTTTCTGGGCCAGCTGGTTGCCGATCTCCGAGATGGGCGCGTTGTCGCCCGGCCAGGGGTGGGTGACGGGGCACGGGGCGTGGATTCCGACCACTGACGGGCCGACCATGGGCTTCTCGCCTTCGGCTGTTGCGGATGCTGCTAGAACAATTCCTGCGATGGCCACCGCGGCTGCGGTGAGCCAGATCCTAGCTTGCGCATCGCGGCATCTCCTGTCTGGGTTTGGACAGTGGAAAGGTTCTCTCAGGATTCTTGGGAAGTCAAGTCCCAGGAGAGTCAGGGGTGGTTCCAGCCCGTGAATACGGGCGTTTCGGGAAGGATCCTGCCCGGCGGGCCAGTGTTGTCGACTTTTGTCCAGAATAGCTCTGAATTGTTTTTGTCGAAATGGATAGAGCCGTCCCGCTGAGTGCCTCGTCCCGGGAATGAGCGTGATGCCGGTGCTGTCCCCGCCGGTGGACTAGTCTGCGCTCATGCCACTGTTCGAACTCCACCGCACCGACCAGCCCACGCCCGAGGCCGAGCGCGCCGCCATCGTGGCGGATCCGGTGTTCAGGAAGTTCTACGCCGACCACATGGCCGTTGCCGAGCTACACCGAGGGGCCCTCGGGTGGCACGACGCTCGCATCATCCCGACGGGCCAGTGGCAGCTGCACCCCGCCGCCGCGGTCTTCCACTACGGACGGGGAGATCTTCGAGGGCTGAAGGCCTACCGTCATGCCGACTCCTCGGTGTGGCTGTTTCGTCCGAGAAGAACGCGCGGCGTTTCATTTCCTCCGCTGAACGCCTCGAGATGGCACCCCCTGCCGGAGGACCTGTTCCTCGCCGCCCTCGACGAGGCTGGTCGCTCCTGGAACAGGCGTGGGTGCCTGCAACCCGACGGGGAGCGCAGCTTGTACTGCGTCCTTCGAGATCGCCGACGAGCCCTATCTCGGGGTGCGCAGGGCCAAGAACTCACCGCTACGGCCTCGCTCGCCTCGCCCGTTGGCGCTGCATTATCCGGCCCCCGTGAAGCTGGGTCACCCCCAACTACACGCGGGCCGCGCCCGGCGGCACCGGCACCGCGAAGTGCGGCGGGAACTATGCCGCCAGCCTCGCCGCGGCCAGCAGGCCGCCGCTCACGGCTGCGGGACAGGTGCTCTACCTCGACGGCGCCGGAACACCGCTGGCTGGAGGAGTGCTGGAACCATGAACTTCATGATGGTCACCGCCGACGACCAGCTCATCACCCCCGCGCTCGGGTCGATCCTGGACGGCGTCACCCGCGACTCGCTGCTCACCCTCGCGCCCGAACACGGCCTCACCCCCGTCGAGCGGCCCATCTCCATCGACGAGCTGCGCGACGGCATCGCCTCGGGGCAGGTCACCAGAAACCTTCGCCTGCGGCACGGCTGCCGTCATCACACCGATCGTCGGCTTCGACTCTCCCGAGCACGGTGCCCAGGTCGTCGGTGACGGGGAGCCTGGCCCGCGCACCCTGCGAGCTGCGCGCCCACCTCCTGGACATCCAGTTTGGTCGCGCCGAGGACCGGCACGGCTGGCTGCGTCGCGTGGTCTGAGGTTCAGCGGTGTTTCGGGCCGTCATCGGCACCCCCGGATACGTCGTCCGCGATGGTCGGGTGCTGCTGGTGCACCGCCAGCGCGCCGGCGACGACCACCGTGCAAATGGAACGGCCCTTGGCGGCAAGCTGGAACCCGGTGAGGACGCCGTCACCTGTCTGAGGCGGGAACCCGCGAGGGAGGCTGGGATCGATGCGACCTCCTGCGGCTGCGCGGCAGCATCGCCTGGCCGATTCGGCTCGGACGGCAGCGACTGGTTCGGGCTGGTTTTCTCGTCGACGCCTTCGTCGGCGAGCCCCCGAGCGCAACGACGACGGCCCGCTGCGCTGGGTTCCCTCACCGAACTCGATGGCTTGCCCATGTGGGAGGGCGACCGCCACTTCCCGCCGCTGGTCTTTTCGACGACGGACCCTCAGTTCCACGCGGTCATTCCCTACCGCGACGGTCGGGTGCTTCCCGAGGGATCACGGTCACCCGCGTCTGAGGACGTGACCCTGCAGGCGTGGAACAGCTGGACGAGCTTATGGAGGCACTTCACCACGCGCCGACGTGACCCTGCAAGCGTGGAACAGCTCCCTCCTTCGAGGCTCGGATCGCGTCTCAGCTTGCTCTCAGATACTCCTCAGATAACGAATCGAGAAGGAGCGTTGTCGTACTCTTTTGGACGGCGTGGCGGCTTGCGGGGCGAGGTGACGTGGTGGGGGCGGAGGTTCGGCTGCTGGGTGCGAGTCTGTCGTGAAGTTCCAAAAGATTTCCCAAAAGCCCTAGTCAAAAACGCACTTAGCGCTTTCCTGGAGGGCTCTGGGTGGGGTTGGCGATGGCAGGCAGAAACAGGCGTGTGGGGCGGCGGGGACCTGTTTCGAACCCGTTTCTTTCCTGACGGAAGGCTGAGAATCTTTAGGAAAACTCGGTCTGCGGTGTTACGCTCGCAACGGCGCCGCCATGGTCGGCACTGTGACGAGAAGCAGTAGCCCCGCAGGAAGGAAGTGAACACGTGATTCCGGTCAGATCCAGGCCAGCCGAGGCCGAGCCGACGTGCGATTCTGCGTTCCGCCTCGATGCTGGGGTGGCTGGCGGGTTCGTGGCGGGTGCCGCCACCGTGGCCCGCGCAACAGATTTCGCCGACGACTTCCAGCAGGCCGTTCGCTACGCGCCGGGTCGCACTCTCAAATCCGGCGAGGCGACCAGGGATCAGCGGAATCGTCATCCACTGGTGGGGAGTGCCCCGTGGTCAGTCCCACCAGAGCGTGGTGGACTACCTGGCTGGCGAGAACGCCCGCTGGTCCTCCGCTCATTACGCGTGGTGAGTGGGGAGCGCGTCACGCAGCTCGTCGGCCTGGAGGACACCGCATTCCATGCTGGTGTCTGACGACATCAACGCCCAGAGCATCGGCATCGAGTGCCGCCCCGAGATGGATGACGCCACCGTGAACGGGGTGTGCGACCTGGTGCAGAAGCTCAACGGCAGTCTCGGACCCCTGTGGCTGGAGCCGCATCGGGCGTTCTCCTCCACCGGGTGCCCAGGTACCTACAGAGCAAGATCCCGGAGTTGAAGGTCTTGGCTGCGGGATCCTCGGAAATTCCATCGCCGCCTGATGTGACCAATGCGAACGACGGACTCCTGGAGGCGGACGGGCACTGGGGGTTCTGCCACCAGCAGCCGGCTCCAGGAGGTGCTCAGCACGCCCGTCGATGGTGTGGTGTCACGGCAGTACACCGGCTGGAAGACTGCCAATCCGGCCCTGGTCAGCGGATGGGAATGGGTTTCTGGTGTCGCCGCTACAGGATCGACCGTCATCCGAGCGATCCAGCAGACGATGGGCTGCGAGGTCGATGGTCTGATCGGTCCGGACACGATCCGCGCCATTCAACGGCACTTCGGTGTTGCTGAGGATGGATGTTTCCTGGAGGGGCGCCTGGCATCGTCGAGATGCAGAAGGCCCTCAACGCCGGAAAGTTGTGAGAGGTGTGTGCGATGGGTGACTGAGTGCAGCGCCTCCGAAGAGACGAGGTCGGTACTGGGGATTCTGGTTTCCGACTTCGCCTGGGTCGCCTGATCGACTGCCGCGGCGCGCTGGGATCCACAGGGGACGGACCCGCGACCGACCGCGACCGCAGAGTTCCATCGGCTCCGTCGCCTCAGGGGGTGCCGGGGAGACAGCGGGGAAAGCCTCCGGGGTCACCGGGAGCCGGGTGGTGACACCGGAACTGGAGAATTGGAACCAGCGACGACCAGCACGATCAGGCGACCCAGGTCTTTTGTGTGCCACGCCGGGGTGGCCGTGGGGATGCAGCCTCGACGGGCGATGTCCCGGCGACGAGGCGCGGAGCCTGTAGTCCCTGAAACCGCTAAAGCACCGCCTGACCGATGGTGAGTGGGTGGGTCTCCATATCTCGTCCCAACCGATGTGCCTACCCTATCAGAGCGACGGTGGGTGTCGCGTCCGTGTGATCCGCCGTCGACGTCTGACCGGATCGAAAACTGGGCGCTCCAGGGGTAGGGCTGGAACCGGGGCGAACCGGTGTTCGGTCAGGCCGGAACGGGGTGTTCGAGGCGTGTGGGGCCGGTTCCGGCGGGGCTCGGAGGGTCCAGGAGGGTTCGGATTGACCGCGGTTTATTTTCATTTGCAAAAGTCATGCGGGCGAGTTTGTCGTCCTTTCGGCTGTCCTGATGACGCCCCCGCCCGAGCCGCCTCCAGAGTCAGCTCGCGCGCCGGCCCGGAGCCGTGATCTGACCGAGCCTGTGAGTAAAACCCCTAGTCAGAGCCCATTTTGGTCGCTTTCGTGAGCCTGTCGGGTGGCTGTCTCGGCGGTATCGATCCCTCGTCGTCCTCCTTAAAACTTGCGCGCGAAACAAAGGTTCTGAGGGAAAGCTGGGAGGAAGCTGAGATTTCATCAGGGAAGTGACCCTCTCGGTGTTAGTCTCGCAGAGCGTCGTGAGGTTTTCGATGCATGCAAGGTGTTTTGATCTTCTGGCGGAGGGCCCATTCGTCACGGATCGCTATTACTGAATGAACAAGGTCAACGAACAGGAATGGATCGATGACGATTATGCAACCGCGGATGTCTCGTAGGAGCATCGCGTTTTCAACCCTCGCGGTCGGTGTCCCCGCAATGGGAGTTCTGGGAGCCATCAACCTTGTTGGTGCAAGCTCCGCTGCGGCCGCTTATTCCGGATCGGATTTCCTTCAGACGGCTGCCAGCAAGAATGGCTGCCCTTAGATTTTGGGGCGATGCCGGACCCTCGAGTTTCGACTGCCCGGACTGGTTCTGTGGTCGCTCACCCAGCTCGGAATCTCCTTCCCGCGCACCTCCGGCGAGCAGTACAACTCCTGCTATCCGATCCCGATCTCGGTCAGGGCCTGGCGACTCGGGTGCCATCCTGTGGTTCCCCGGTCACATCGGCATCTCCTGGGTGATGGGGCAACCTCCTTCGAGGCGCAGAGCGAAGAGGTCGGGTCGGCTACTTCACTGGTACGGGATGGACCGCGGCCGGTTTGGTTCCGGGTCTTGACTACAGCGGCGCGCCGGGCACCGGCGGTGGCGGCGGTGGTGGCGGCACGAATTCTGACGGGTCGCTGAGTGTTGACTGCTACGGGCAGCGCCACCCACCAGCAAGCTCAAGAGGTGCTCGAGGTCTCCGTCGACGGTGACGGTCGCCAGCCAGGCCCAGTCCTGGAAGGCCAAGAACCCCCGGCCTGGCCAGCGGTTGGCAGTGGGTTCCCGATGGCTCCGCCAGCGGGTGTGAGGTGATCCGTGCGGTCCAGCAGAAAGTGGGCTCCCAGGCCGACGGTCTGATTGGTCCGAACACGATCAAGGCCATTCAGAAGCATTTCGGAACCACCCAGGATGGGTGCTTCTCGGATCAGTCCTCCTGCGTTATGGCGCTGCAGAAGGCGCTCAACAACGGGACTTTCTGACCTCCGTGGTGCGGACCCCTTTCTCGCCGGGGTCCGCACCGAATCTTCACCATCTTTCTGACATTGTGGTTTCGTCGCTGGGACTGCTTTTCGTAGTGACATGATGTGCCTCGATGCCGGTCGATGAGACTGGAAATCTTGGCGGCGGAATTTCCTGGGTATCACCCAATTATGAGGTATGTGCTGGCGTGAGTCGATGCTCGCTGACATCGCTGAATTCACCGCCATTTCCTCGACCACTTCTGATTCATTTAAATCGAGCTCGGCTTGGAGCCGTTGGCGGCGGGCGAGCTGGAAGAACTGTTCATGCATTCAATCGATTCATATTCCACTGGCCGCGGATTGAGTCGTCGTGCGGTTCTGCGGTCCGCATCTGTCCTGGGTCTGGCGGGTTTTCGGGCTCGCGGGTGCGGGGGCCTTGCCGGCCCATGCCGCTGAGTTCGCCGACAACTTCCAGCAGGCGGTCAACTCACGATGCGGGCCGCACCTTCGCATCCAGGGGCAGCCGCTTCAGTGACGGGCATCGTCGTCCATTGGTGGGGAGAACCCTCTGGCCAGACGCATCAAGGCATCGTCGACTACCTGGCCCGGTGACAACGCAGCCGAGGTGTCGGCCCATTACGTGGTCAGCGACGAGGGAGTCACTCAGATCGTCGATCTGGGAGATACCGCCTACCACGCCGGCGTCTACTCCATCAACGCACAGAGCATCGGCATCGAGTGCTGCCCCGACATGAGCGAGCAAACCCTGCAGCGGCTGTCCACCCTGGTCCAGAACCTCCGGCAACGTTTTGGCCCGCTCTGGCTCGAGCCCCACAAGGCATTCATCGCGACGGGCTGCCCGGGAAGCTACGTGAACAAGATCCCGGAGCTGGAAGGTCCTGGCGGCTGGGTCCGCCGATCAGATTCCACCGACCCCCGGCGATCCGATGCCCGTCACCCCGGATCCCGGTACTGGCGGGAACGCTCCAGATGCTCCGGCCACTGCCCCCAGCTCGCTCCAGGTGGACGGATGGTGGGGCGCCTCGACCACGAAGCTCCTCCAGTCGGTCCTGGGAACCCCGATCGACGGTGTGGTCTCGGCTCAGAGCAAGACCTGGCAGGCCAAGAACCCCGGCCTGGTCAGCGGCTGGCAGTGGGTGCCCGAAGCATCTGCCACGGGCTCTGAAGTGATCCGTGCGGTCCAGCAGAAAGTGGGTGCCCAGGCCGACGGACTGATCGGTCCGAACACGATCAAGGCCATTCAGAAGCATTTTGGAACCGTCCAGGACGGGTGCTTCTCGGAGCAGTCGTCCTGCATCATGGCGCTGCAGAAAGCTCTCAACAACGGCACCTTCTGAGCGATGCCGCAGGGCGTGGGAACCGAAACGGGACCCACGCCCTGACCGATCCATCCGTGCGGGTCGCCGTCGCATCCTCGAGGCACATCGGGTCGCGACTTTTTCCTGCCGAGGGAGGTCGGTGGCGGTATCCTCTGAAACCTGAATGTTCTCAGGTTTCGCCCAGGGTTCCCCGCGGATCAGCGTTTCGCGGTGTTAAGCTCGCGGCAGTGTCGTGAGGCTCGGCGTGGAAACAGGGCTCGATTCTCTGGGACGCAAGGCCTGATCCGCCAGGGGTCGACCGTGATCTGTGAGGTTGAGGAGTTCGCCATGACGATTACGTGCCCGCAATTATCCCGCAGGAACCTGCTCGCCGCCGCCGTTCTTGGGGGTCCGGTCGCTGGCTGCTTGGGGGCGGCCAGCCTGGTCGGTGTGCCACCGGCCTCGCCGCTGCGTCAGGACGGGACTTCCTCCAGGTGGTCACGAGCAAGGCTGGGTGTGTCTATGGCTCGGGTGGTTCCGGGCCGGATACCTTTCGACTGCCCCGGTTTGATCCACTGGGCGCTGGCGCAGCTCGGGATCTCGTTCCCGGCAACATCGGGTGAACAGATCAAGGCCTGCACAGTGATTGATCTCAACGAGGCCAAGAAAACCCCCGGTGCGCTCCTGTGGTTCCCCGGAGCAATCGCCGTCTCCTGCGGTGACGGGTTGACCACCTTCGAGGCCCGCAACGAGAACAGCCTCGTCGGTTATTTCACCACCGAACCGTCAGGGGCCCAAGAGCTGGACCAACGGCGGATTGATCCCGGCGCTCAGTTACGTCGCACCGCCTTCCACTGTCCTGACCGTGGATGGCTACTGGGGACCCAGCACAACCCGGCCTCCAGGAGGTGCTCAAGACCACCGTGGATGGTCAGGTTTCCAGTCAGGCGGTGTCCTGGAAAGCCAAGAACCCGGGATTGACCGGGGGTGGGAGTGGGTCCCCGATGAACAGGCTGCGGGGTCATCGGTGATCACTGCACTCCAGCAGCGGCTGGGAATTGACGCGGACGGACTGATCGGCGCCGGCACCATTCTCGCCCTCGAGAAACACTGCGGCGTAGCCAGGAGGGAGCACTCGGGGAGGCGTCGGCATCAAGAATTGCAGAAGAAACTCAACAGCGGAGTTCTCTGGGCCGGCTCGCCACGTATGCGGGAGCTGGCGGTCGAGACACAACGGCCAGGTCCATACCCCCGCTACGGCTCGCCGCGTGTGGAGGAGCTGGCGGATGCCGGATTCCTCGGCGGCTCCGGTGGTCACCGGCTCGTCGCGTGTGCGGGAGCTGGCGTGCGGAAGTCAGTGGGCTCCGGGAGCCTCGGTCGCCATCGCCAGACCGGATGAGATCGCGCCGACGGTTCCTGCGCTGCTGGACTGGGCTCAGGGAACGTTCCGGGAAAACTCAGGGGCGCGCGGCTCTGGTGTCGTCGTGGTTGCGCGGTAACACTGGAGTTCGAGGTTTATGGGAAATGGAGGAAGACATGAGTGAAGAGCACCGCGACCAGGAGACCCGCGAGGTCGAGAACCCCGGCCCGGGGATGCCGAGGCTCCCGAGGGAAGATGATTCCCAGAGCAGACCCCGCGAAAGCAGGACGGACAATGAGAGGCTCGATGACGCCGCGCGCAGGTTCGTGGCGGACGCCGCCTACGCCGTCGCCGGGTTCGCCGGGCTCGTAGGAGAGAAGGCGAGGACCTTCTACGACGAGCAGCGCGCCGAGTACGCCAAGACCCACCCGGATGTCGAGTCGCCTGGTGCCAAGGAGTTCCTCGAACAGCTCGGCAGCCACCTGAACCGATTTGTTGACGAGATCAGCCGCGGGTTCCGCGACCTCAGCGACAAGGGTCGTGAGGTCATGAACACCAGGTCTGAGAGCTCCGAAGCCGAAAAAGACCAAGGCCCCCGAATCCGAGAAACCCGCCGCGGAACGAGGCGCCCAGCGAGACCCAACGGTGAGGAATACGGCGAGGAATACCGGCAGCCTGGGAACGAGTAGTCATTCCTTCCGGAGCCGGGGTGGTGTCGAATCGGGTCGTTCGATCCTGGCCCTCCGGCTCACCCAGCGTGCGTGAGGGGAATGCGACTCGATCGTTCGGGTGAGCCGTAGGGCTAGGATTCCCCTCATGCCTCGTCACACCATCAGCACCATGAGTCGGGAAGCTCGTCAAACGGGTGGCACGACTGAGGGGCAGTGGTTCGGCGCTTCCCGGGCTGGTGGTCGAGACTGGATCGCGGATACCTCAGGCGCACCCTGGAGCCTCTCCCGGTGGCGTCGTGTTGGTGTCGGGCACCAACGGCAAAACCACCACCACGAAAGTGGTCACCGAACTGCTGCAGGCCGTCGGGTACAAGGTGTTCACCAACCGCACCGGATCGAACTTCTCCCGGGGCGTGATCTCCGAGCTGCTTCCGCTGGTCACCTGGCGCGGCAGGCTCGACGCCGACATCGCCGTCCTGGAGCTCGACGAGGCCTGGGCCGTGCATTTCGTCCGCCAGGTCAAACCGCGCATGAGTCTGTTCCTCAACGTGATGCGCGACCAGCTCGACCGGTTCGGTGAGATCGACACCGCCGCCGAGATGCTCGCCAAGAACGCCGAGGCCGCCACCGAGGCGGTGATCCTCAACCGCGACGACCCACGTGTCTACCGCATCCGGGAACGCACCAGGGCGGAGGCCGTCTACTCGGCACCACCGACGAACTGTTGGCGCTGATGCCCACCGACGACACCCTCAAGGGCGGCCAGGCCCGGGCCAACCACGAGGCCCATGCCGACGTGCTGCTGACGGCCATCGATGGGCGACGCGCAGCGTGCGAGATCGACAGGGGCCGAGCACGTCGTCGAGATGAGCCTGGGGCGTCTACAACCTCATCAACGCCGCCGCCGCCTTGACGCTGGTGCGGCGGATCGTCGGCGACGCGGTGCCCACGCAGAAACTTCTCGAGGCCCTCGGTAACGTGCGGCCCGCGTTCGGGCGCGGTGAGACCATCACCTACAAGGGCGTCCCGATAGAACTGGTGCTGGTGAAAAACCCCAGTGGCTTCCGGTTGTCGCTGTTGTCCTTCGCCGACGGCAAGGCGGACAACATGATCGCCATCAACGACAACTACGCCGATGGCCGCGACATCAGCTGGCTGTGGGACGTCGACTTCACCCCCTCGACTCCGTCGCCCTGGTCACCGGCACCCGCGCCGACGGGATGGCGCTGCGCCTGGCCTACGACGATGTGCCCGTCGGGGAGATCGAGGCCGACCTGCAGCGCGCCCTCGACCGCTTTCGCCGCCCTCAACCCGGGCAAACCGAAACGCATCTACACCACCTACACCGCCATGACGACCCTGCGGAAACTGATGTCCGGGCTGGCGCTCGGCCAGGACCAGGAGGCAGTGGCATGATCCGCATCGTTCAGCTCTACCCGCGCGACATGAACCTGTACGGCGACTGGGGCAACGCGCGCGTGCTCCAGAAACGCCTCCAGTGGCGCGGAATCGACGCCGAGATCGTCGACCACGACCCCGGCGACGACACCGACCTCGGATCCGGGGACATCTTCCTTGGTGGCGGCGGTCAGGACGCCGGGCAGGACAAAAATCCAAGAAGACCTCCAACGCCACATCGACGAACTGGGCCGCCTCGTCGAGGACGGCGCGCCGATGCTGCTGATCTGCGGCATGTACCAGCTGCTGGGCCGCACCTTTGTCACCGGCGAGGAAGGTCATCACGGAGCGGGCATCCTGCCGCTCGACACCCGTGCCGGCACCGACCGGCTGATCGGCAACGTCACCCTGGAATCCCGGAATTCGGGGAGGTCGTCGGATACGAGAACCATTCCGGTCGCACCTACATCGACGACGGCCACAAGCCTCCGGAAAGGTGCTGCGGGGGCAGGTAACAACGGCGAGGACCAGCAGGAGGGGCTGCGGTACCACAACGTGATCGGCACCTACCTGCACGGTCCGATCCTGCCCGCCAACCCGAGGGTCGCGGACTTCCTGATCGCCACGGCCCTCGAACGCCGAGGCATGCCGGCGAACCTGGCGTCGCTGCCCGTCGACGAGGTCGCCGCGAAGGCCCACCACACCGCCAGGAACCGTCCGCGCTGACCCTGTGCGCGGGGCAGGGCTACCTGGCGTCCTTCAACCTGAGGAACCGTCACCGACAAGACGATCACGCCGAACCGCAGGATCATCAAGGTATCGCTGTTGACGGCGGTGTCTAGGATTTTTGTGGGGGAACGGGAAGGACCACGCGCCGATCAGGCAGACGGTGATCATGATGATGGGGGCTGCCAGGGGTCCTGTTGACGATCATCGCGGTCCCGGCATCGTCGCCGCCACGATCAGAAGATAGACCAGAAAAATAAGGGCCGAAGGGCAGCGGCTTGTCGTGAGAACCGCTGGGAGTGATGATGACCTGGCAGGCCAGAGGAATCTGGAGCAGCAATCCAGCGATGATTCCGGTAACCACCGATTTCACGTGCTGGAACTTGTCGGGTCCTTCATCGATGGATGACAGAGCGCAACTCCGATTGACTGAACAGCAGCATCAGCCCTGGCGCCATGAACGCCGCTCCCCCATCCAGGGCAGTGGGGAGTTCAACGGAACGGTCAGGGACTGCAACGAGACGACCAGGAGGGTGCCGGTGCCGGTCGAGAGCAGCGCAGCGGCGTGCCCACGGGAGACCGCACCTGCCAGTACCGAGACGAGGGATGCCGAAAATGATGTGCAGCGTCTCCATGGGCGGGTAGGAGGATGCGCTGGAAGGCGCCAGACCAATCCCGAGGAGCCCACCGAGGAGTAGACCCTATCGCGCAGCAGCAGAGGATGTCGATCGTGACGGGCTCCTCCGCCGCGTAGCGGACCTCACTCTTAGCGTCAGGGCATACCCACCTCCTGTTGCTGGCCGTTTCCGAGATTGGTTGTGTTTTTCAAGGGACAAAGGGTATTGCCGGGCCGGTTCAGTCGAGATGTGTCGCAGTGAACGTGAGCGATGGTGGGCAGGCGGGATTTCCGCGCCGCTCCTGTGGTTGAAAAATTTTTTTCAGCCCTGTGGTGCGGGCTTCAATCACACGAGGGCCCGAGAAGAACCGGTGGAGAGAGCCGACGGTGACCCCCTCGTCCTTACCGTGATTGACGAGGTTGCACCACCAGGCCTGACGTGTCGGGTGCGATCCACGGGATCGTGTGGTGCTTCCCCGGACGGTTGACGCTCGGGATGATTCAACCCGGGCGGTTCCCGTACTGGTCACAAATGAATGCCCAGAAAATCAGACGCCTGTTTTCGTTGTCAGGTGTCCGGGCGATGCTTCATTGCCGATCGTGCACACATATGTCTGCTGGCGGTGAAACGCGCCTGAAAACCGTGAGGAGAAAAATCGAAATGACCATCGAGCGAACCGGTATGTCACGTCGGCGCCTCTTGACCACCGCCGCGGTGGGGGTGCCCGCGATGGGTGTCCTCGGAGCGGTGAATCTGCTCGGAGCGCCCGCTGCGAAGGCCTCCCGGCTGCCCGTTGACGGGGTGTGGGGATGGGGCACATCGAGGGCTCTCGAGTACTTCCTCGGCCACGTCGTGTTCCCGGGTGCCAACCTCAATGACGGCGGGCGGATCCGTAGCCAGCCTTCCTCGTGGAGCTCGGCGAATTCCGGTCTTACCTCGGGCTGGGAGTGGGTGCCCGATAGCTGGGCGATTGGTTCTTCGACGATCGACCTCATGCAGTACTGGCTGGGAGTCGGCAGGGATGGACTGATCGGCCCTGCCACCATCCGTGCCCTGCAGGCCCACTACGGCAAGGTCGTCGACGGAGTCCTGGATGAAGGCTCCCCGACCATTGCCGCGCTCCAGGCCGAGATCAACCGCTACATCTAGTCGGTGCGAGGACACCGGGCCGGGTCGAATCCCGGCCCGGTCGCCTTCCGGGAGAGTCAGCGTCGTGCCAGCCCCTCGTGTCCTGACCTGATCCTCCGCGGCGGTGAAGCAACGGTTGGGCAACACCCCAACGCGATGTGGAGTGTTGCCCAACCGTTTTCGCGCCGCCACCCCGCCCCTCGGTTTGTGGGCCCGAGCCCCGGTGTGACTGATCATCCGATAGCCTCGACGGGTGCCCTTGCCATCGTTGCCGGCCCTGAACCGCAGCCTGCCCGTCAGTCGCACTCCAGCCGGGTGCGGTACGTGGTGGAGCTGTTTCGTGCGCACGCCGACGATCCGCGACTACCGGTGCTGCTCAACGCCATGGTGGGGAAATCCAGCTATCACGCCCCTGCTGGCGGTTGAGGCTGCCCGGGTGCTGGGCGACACGGCTCGTCTGAAGAAACTCATGAAGCACTCCTCGCGACGCGTCCGGATCCGGGCAGCTGCACTGCTTCCCCTCAGAGCCACGGACCCGACGGCCTTCGCCACCAACTACACCACCCGACCGATCGCGGAGCGCGGCGTCTTCGTCGCCGGATCATCGACGAGGGTCGCCGCGACCTGGCCGCGGCGCTGTTGGAGAGCGCCCCTGTCCGACCGGGGAGCGCGCCGGGATGCTGATCGCCTGCGATCCCGACGTCATCGCGGACCACATGCCCGAGCTGGGTGATCTGGTACCCAACCTGGCCGCCCTGGCCCATCGATATCCGATGTCGTGCTCGCCGAGGTGCGACGACGACTCGACGGCGCCCCTGCCGATCGTCGCGCCACCATCTGGTGGTGGATCGCGCCCGCTGTTCGTCACCTGGCCCGGAGCAGGCCGCGGGAACTTACGCTCCTGGTGTCCGCGGCGGAGTCCTCGCGGGGGTTCCCACCGTTGTTCCGTGACGTCGCGGGGCCATTGCTGGTCGCTGCCCCCGACGAGATGTCCCGGCTCCTGGCTCTCACCCCGCACACCACTTCTCCAGGCAGCTACGGGATCGGTGGGCGAATCCGTCGGCGTTTCCGGGAGCTGACCCGGGAACAGCGCAGCCGTATCCCTGCGCGCCACGCGCGGCGATGAACACGAGGTCGCCTGCCTCCTGCGGGGCCTGCCACCCGGCGAACGAGGCCCAGGCTTTCGCCGACGCCTACGAGGGAGTCGAGCTGCGCGACCGGGACTGGAGCGAGGAGATGCTCGACGCCCCTGCCCCAGGAACTACGGGAGACGCAGGCGGCCCGGATGGCGGGGTTGCCCGTCAACCAGGGCGGGAGGAGCAGCTGCGGTTGGCGGCCCATCTCGCCCTCGACCAGGCCCCTCACCGTCGCGGAGCCCTGCCTGAACTCCAGCGACGCCGAGGAACGCGGGCGGCCTGGCATGCGATTCTCGCGTCCGCGCTGCGCAGTCGCGATCCGCGGGCGATCGTGGTGGCCTTCGCCCGCATCGAAATCCTCGCCACGGAACAGGACCCGGTGCGCAACGCCGCGACGGCGGCCCTAGCGATTGCCAGCGGGCAGCTCCTGGACCTGATTCCTGCCGAACGCCTGGGAATTCTGACAGACGTGCTGACCGCCGCCCGCGACACCTCGTCCGAGACCTTCGCGCACCTGCAGGGCGCGCTGTGGCGGCTGATGATTCACCGCGCCCAGCTGGGCGCGCCGGTCCGGGAACAGGTGGAGATGCTGACCCGGCTGCCCAATTCCTGCTCCGGTGCCGCGCTCGCGGCTGCTGGGCAGGCGTTGACGGAAACCTGTTCCTGCCCATCCCGATCGTCGCCGCGAAGACCCTGGTGACGGGATTTGCCCAGACCTTCAGGGCCGAAGCCGACCGCGGCGAGTACGACCAGGCGAACTGCCTGGTCGCGATCCCTCAGCCGCAGATGCCAGGATCTCCCAGAAATCACCAGCATCATGCGCCGGGCCATCAGGTCCCACGACCCCCACACCGTGGACCGCGCGATCCTGAACTGGCTGGCAGTCCGCAGACCCCGCAGCGAAAGGCTCGCGGGGTTGCTGAAACTCGACCCCTCGTTCGCGACCCTCGAGACGCGTCCAGGAACACATCTGCCGTTACCGTCCCGACCTGGCCGGGATCCTGTACCGAAAGATCCCGATCTCCGGGCGGCTGCACGACGACACCCCCTATGTCGGGATCGCGCCCGGACCCTTCGACGGCTGGTTGCCCGAGCAGAGCCGTTCCTACGCCCAGGCCCCTGGCCCGGTTCGTCGACGACACCACCCAGGATCGGTGGCGGAGGCTGGCCGCGGTGGATGTCCTGGGACGGCTTCCCTGGGTCACCTCCGAGGCACTCGAACCGGACAGCCCGGAAATCGGGATCCGGGAGGCGCAGCTGATGGCGGCGTTCCGGTCGCCCGCGGTGGAGTGGTCGTGACGGACTTCCTGACGGTGCTGGACACCGACCTCGCCCCGGCAGCGATGCTCGCCGCCACCCATGTCATCGACGAACTGTCACCCGCTGCGACCACCGAGGCCCTCATGGTCATCGCCACCGAACAGTGGCGGAAGGTGAGCGTCCGCAAAGCAGGCCGTGCGACGAGGTGGCGCGCCTGCACCGTCCCGAGACCGCCGAAGCTGGTGGACCTGGCCGCATGGACGTCACCGTTCATCGGGACGTGCGGTTCGCGCGACCACGGGCCTGATCGATCTCCTCTGACGACGAATGGGCGGGAGGCGCTGTCGGATGCGGCAGCCGGTGGTCGCGAGGCTGCTTCGTGCTTGCCGGCATCACCCCGGAACCGGATGTCGGTCAGACACCGGGCCCGGTTCGGGGAGATCCTGAGCGAAGGCCAGCGCCGGAACCGGCGCTGGGTGAGGTCGCTGCCCAGGTGGAGTTTCTGACCCCGAAAGTGGCCGGGCGAATCCTCGAACTGCTCTCTCGAAGGAGCTTCACGTCCGGCAGGCTGCGGTGTGGGCGCTGGGCAGCGCAGGCTCCGGGTTGCGATGGGGGCATGCTGCTGGTGGTGGTGGCTGGGATCGCGGCAGCGGCGGGCTGACGAACCGCCTCGACTCCACAGAGGAGCTGCCGAGCCAACGTCTGCTGGAGGACGTGATCATCGCTCTTCTAAAGCCGGAGGGCCCCGCCGGATGGAGCAGCGCGACCGCTTGAAGGAGCGCACGCGGCGCTGTCGGAGTTTCCGCACACGGCCCGGCAACGCTGGCAGGTGCTGGCTCGCCGTCGACTGAATGATCCGCTGGCCGACCTGAACGATCTCGCCGAGGATGTCGCCGATCCGATGCGTTCCGCGAGATTCTCGAACTCACCGGGGAGACACTCGAGGAGTTGTACGAGGCGCGGCTGCACGTCGATTTCACCGCTGCCACCGACGAGCTGCTGGCCCGTGGCGACGCGAGTCACCGGAGCGATCGCCCCTGGCGCTGCTGGAACACGCGGGCGACGCGGTGGGCTGACGATACCTGGCGGGCCCGGCTGCGAACCGCTCAGCTCCCACCCGGTCCGGTGCCGGCCGCCTGGGCCCGGGAAATCCGTGTCGAGTCCTGGTAACCACGTCGTCCCGACTCCGTGACCCTCGTCGTCGTCCTCGACCCTCGTCGTCGTTATAATCATTTGGAAAGATTTTGTACCGTATACGCCCCAAAATCTTTCACGACCCTGGACAGAATCTTTCCAAATGACATAACGACGGAAGAAGCGCGCCGGGACGACCGGTATCTGCCCCTCGTGTGGGATTCACGGACCCGGTCAGAACTCACGTCCTCTCGTGTGCCTCGGGGATGTGCTGGCCTCGCGGTGTGGGGGATGCCGTTGACGTAGAACCAGCGACCGTCCCGACCTGGAGGAAGGAGCGACTTCCCGCATGGTGCCGGTCTGGTCGCCCTCCTCCCAGGTGGCCGAGAAAGCGACCATTCCTTCGTCGTCCCAGGCTTTTGCCCGCCCCGCTGTGTTCGATGGTCAGGCCGGTCCAACGGAGTTCGGGTTCGGGGTCGACCATGTCGGGGCGGGTGTTGGGATGCTAGGGTTTCCAGGAGGTAGTCCCTGAGTCCCAGCGCGTAGGCGCTGTAGCGTGACCGCATGAGAGCGACCGCGGTGGCTGCGGGTCGACTGCCGTCGTGGAGGGGGCCGCAGCACGTCTCGTAGGGGCGACCGGTGTCGCAGGGGCAGATGACGAGGGGATCACCCGAAACCCAGTATGTCGCGTGATGTCCAATAACGCTCAATCGATGTCGTCACATGGTCAACGGCGAGACCGGGGTCTCCCGCTGAAGTGGGTTGACCCTGACGTCGCGTCGTGGTCTGACTTGCTAGTGTCGGATTGGGATGCCGGGTCTGCAAGCAGGCACATGGGAGGTGCGATGACGGCTGAGCAGCTGATCATCCGCCGCGCTACGGAGTTCTCGAATCCCTCCGGGGACGAACCGGCCAAGGAGTTGGGTCTGGCTGTCGTAGGGGAGTTCCATGAGAGCGTCCGCGATTTGGCGGTCGGAGAGTATGGCGGTTGTCTGCACTACCCGCGATCCGGTCGAGGCGCAGAGGGTCGGGCACCGAGGCTCAGCGTTGAAGACCGCCAGCCGGTCACGCAGTGCGCTTCGACACAGGTGGAGGCGACACCCGCGCATCCCCGTGATTCCGGGACCTGATCCAACGCGACTGGAAGGGAGCAACATCGGTGAAATACTCAACATCCATGGTCTGTGAAGCGATACCCGTCCTTCGAGCCGAAGGACGTCTCATTCGACAATGCACCGTCCGCACCATCATGGGATCTGTCGGCAGGAATGGCGCGGGTAAACCGACGACGCTGAAGTCGATGCTGAACTTCGTCCATCCCGACTGCGGCGGTGTCGAGTTCTTTGGGCCTGATTTCCGCAGCCACGAACTGGAGATCAAGGAACGCATCTCCTCTCACCTTCGGGGAGGTGAACTTATCCGAAGAACGGATCCGGGACGTCACCGACGTGTTCCGCCGGTTCTTCCGATCCTGGATGAGAACGCTCTGCTGCCTCGCTGGAGCGTTGCTTCGAACTCGTCGAGGACCAAGAAACCTGACGAACTGCATCCCCGTAGGTGCGACGTCAAATACGCGGTGGCGTTGTCGCCGTCGTGCACGGGGCCGAGGCTGTTACACTGGACGAGGCCCACCAGCGGCCTCGACCCGCGTTTCCCGCGACGATCCGTGTGACGTGTTCCGTGATGTCGTCGCCGAGGGAGGGCGCCAGCATCTCTGTTCTCCACCCAGATCGCGGCTGACGTGCGATGCGCCGACTGTGCACCTACATCCACAAGGTGCAGGATCCTCGCGAGCACGACGTGGGAGTTCACCGGCCCTATCGCGTCGTCGCGTGTGAATCCGCTGCTTGGAGACCGGAGGCGGTGTTCGTGCTCCTCATCGGCTGCCGGGAACGCGACGGTCGGTTGGAGGCGCTGATCCGCGCCGAGAATGCGCCGCCGAATGCGGCGGCACTCCAGGTGAGCAGCGGCGGACCTCGAATCCATCATGTGATCCCACCTCGAGCGGAGAGTGAGTCATCGGCATGAAAACCTGCTGCTGAAGGAACCAAAGCTCGCGTAGTTACCTGGTGCTCCGTGGTGATGCGTCGCTCTGCCTCCTCATGCTCACATCCCAACGTATCACTCTCTACGTCGGGCTCATGTACCTGTGCCTCGCGGTGTTCTTCTGCATCATGCACTTTCGCGGGGGCCAGCGATGTCTACTTCTCCATGCTGCTGCTGCCGATCCGGAAACGCGACGCGGTGCGCGCCCGGGTCCTGCTCTGCTGCCTTTTCGAGATCGCCCAACTGGTGGTTGCCGCCATTCCCGTCGCGGTGCTGCGCAACGTGTTCTACGAATCAAACCCGCTGGAATCGAAGCTATTCCGCCTTTTCGGCTCCGCGCTGATCATGTTCACGATCTTCAACTTCCTGCGCTGTTGACCATGCACCAAGCCTGGGCGGCCCATCGCTTGTTGGGGCGCCCTTCATCGTTGGCGGGCGTGGCGGGTGCCGCTCTACATCGGTGTCGCCGAGGTCACGATATCCACGGTTCCCGCTTCCTCCGCACCCCACCTGGATGCGTGAGCACGTCAGGATGCACCTGGTCGTCCTCGCGCTGCGTTGTGATCTTACGTCGCGGTCAAACATCCCTCACCTATCGGATCGCCGCAGCCTGCGTCTTTCGAGGAAAGGTCGACCTGCGTGAGCAGCTGATCTCAGCGCCTCTCAGGTGCGTTGGCCGTGGATTGCGTTCTTGCCAGGCGATCGTCCTTGCTCGCATCAAATCCGGGGCGACTGGGCGCTCCAGGATGCATGAGCCGCAGGTCCGAGGTGCTATCCGCAGTGCGGCGCGTAACGGTCACGCTGCGACCAAAATGCCTCAATGACACCTGTCCGTTCGGCTTCGAGCCTGTGCGACGGGTCTCGTCGCTGTTCTTCGCGGCGACCACGGTGAACTCACGGTCGGTAACGTCTCCCTTTCACCGTGAAACTCCTCCCCGGACGTGAGAGTGATGGAGAGTGTGCGGGAGAGAACTCTCATCTGCGCTGAAGCGATGGTCGCTGTTATCGGAACCGTCGCCGCTCAGGACCTGTAAGAGTGTCCCGCAACAGAGGTCCCGAACGTCGCCGTGACGTGCGCCAGGAGGAAGCTGCCGTCGGTATCCAACACGTCGAATTCACGGGCCCCAAGAAAATGTGAGCGGACTGCTCTCCGTGCCACCTTCACCACGCCGACACCCCTGTCGCTTGGGCATCAGGATGTCGAACCTGGGGAGGAATCGCTGCGAACTGGCGCAGAATTAAAGGTCGTGGATTCAGGATGCTCATATCTCAAGAGTAAGGGCCGGGGAAGCAAAAGGCTGCGGCGGGGGCAGCGCGAAGCCGCCGTTTGGCCCCGGGTGATCGAAGACGCATCTGCCTCTTCACGGAGGGTCGCCGACATGTGAGGCATATAACTCCTGAGACTCGCCGGATCCTGCGTTCTGCGCTTTCGCGAGGTCGTGGGGCCAGGACCGTCTGGGCGGCATGCAGCCGACCGATTGGGAAGGACGTCGCGGTCGCTCACGTGCTGTTGATGGCCGTGGCGCTGGCGTTCCTTGGCGCATCAGGTCGGGGCGATCCATGCCCGCCGAGAATTGCCAGCGCGCCGGTCCGGGAGGTACTCGACCGGGTAGTACAGGGCGCACCGGTCGTGGCCGAGCAGCGCCTTGACGAAGCCCGCCCGCTCCCCGGCTGGCCTGCTGCGCGCGATCGATCTTCAGCTGAACTGCGTCGACCACACGACTCGCGTCCGAGAAAAATCTCCCTTCTTCGCCATGAACACCTCCCCGGTGATGAGCTCGATGGAGAACCTGTGGGAGAAGAATCCCAGCTTCCTGGTGACGGTGGCCAGCATGGAACCGTCACCCGCACGATCTCGTAGGTGTCCCGCCAGAGTTCCCGCACGTCAGCGCGACGTGCGCCAACCTCCTGCCGTCGGCATCCAGCACGTGTCGAACTCGCGGGGCCCCAGGAGGAACTGGCGAGCGCCGCTCTCGTGCCGCTCACGCATGCCGACGACCTGCTCCTGGTCGCCGAGGATGTCGAACTCGGGAGAGACCGCTGCGGAGCTGCTGCAGGATCAGTCAGGATCCTGATGTGAGGCCTGGGTGATCACTGCTGCGTCCCAAGGAGTGCCGCCAGGCGAGCAGGATAGGCTGGCGCCGGGGGCAGTGCGGTTGCCGTTTGACCCAGGGAGGATCGTGAATCCGCTGAGTGCCGACGACTTCGTCACATGGGCCGACCGGCTCGCCAGCCGTCATGGCCGCTCACCGCTGATGCCTTTCGGTCGGCGGCTGTCGGGTTTGCTGGTCACCGACCGACAGACCCTGGGAGTTCGTGGTCGACTTCTCGAGCGGGATGAGACGGATGGTGCTGTACGGGGCAGGTCAGGTGGGATCCACAACATGTCCTTTCCCCTGGCCGAAGAACCCGCAGAGGAGCCGCGACGCTGGACGAGCTGTTCGTCTCCTGCGAGGCCGCCGGAACGCAGGCGTGGGGTAAACCTTTCTACACCGACCCCGCGAGGGATCCCAGTACCATCGCGTGGCGGCTGCCCAACAACGCCGTCGCCGAGATCGTCGGTGGTTCCGACCTGATCCTTTCTCGACCTTCTTCACTCCCCAGGGATCATTCATTTTACGGGTGAGACGGCTGGGAGGGGTGTGATCAGCGCGACGCCAAGGTCAGGATCGTGACCTCCGGGGGCAGGCGAAGCGGTACAGGGGCGAATGGTGAGTACCGATTCCAGCCGATACGTGCAGCCAGGCATGCGTGGCCCTCGACCCGGTGTTCCGACGGGCCCTTGGCGCGATCCGTCGGGAGATCACAGTTAGTGGTCAACGCCCCGTGGCCGGGGGACGCACACCTGGCCGCCGTGGGTGTGCCCCGCGAGGATCAGGTCCACCCGTCAGTAGTCATAGCGTCCAGGATGCGGCGGTACGGGGCGTGGGTGACACCCAGGCTGGGGTCCACGCCGTCGCTGGCAGGCCCGACGACGGCAGGGTGGTGGTCCAGGTCGTGGTGGGCGTCGTCGGTGCCTCGCAGCTCAGTCAGATATCAGCGGCCTCGATGATGGTGCGACGGTCGTTCAGATCCTGCAGGCGCCGCTGCGGGTCAGCTCCGCCCGCAGCTGGTCGGTTGCCAGCCGCTCCGGGGACTTTGACGGTTCGGAACGTCCCCGGGCGACGTAACGTAGTGGATTCTTGAACTCCGGTTTGTGGTAGTCGTTCGAGGCCGAAGGACGAACGCGCCGGGCACATCCAGCAGCCAGGGCCCCAACGCCGATATGAGCGTCGGGATTGCGGTGTCGCTGGCGATGTTGTCGCCAGTGCTGATCACAAGATCGGGTTCCAGGTCCGCCAACGCTCGCAGAAGCTCCAGTTTCAGCTGCTGGCCCGGGCAACAGATGGATGCTCGCTGAGATGCAGTATCCGCATCTCAGGTCCACCTGGCAGCGGAACCGGAACTGTCACGCGACGCACCCGGTAGCGGGTGGCCTCCGCAGCCCCCAGGCGAAGCAGCCGCTGCCACCGCAGCGCGCGCTTCGCCACCTTTGAAGAGCCTTGATCACCGCTCTCCTCCGGGAGTGGCGGGGCGCTTGGCTGCCCCAGCTGCCCGGGAACGACCGTCAGGGTGCCCGTCGGTATGCCCCTTGGAGTAGACCAAATGGACGGTCGAGTACTTCGGCGCTCTGCTGGGAGCCACCTTGCCCAGGTAGGTCCCGGCAGGTTGAGGGCTGAACTGCTCCATCCTGCCGACGCTGAAACCTTCGGCCTCGAGCATCTGCCGCGCCTGCTCCTCAGTCCATGCCTGCGACGCTTGGCACCGAGACTCTCGCCCTCAGGATCCGCTTGTTCGGTTCCTGGAGTTACTCGCGAGGGATGTCGCTGGTGCCTCGGACATTCAGCGGACTTCCAGATGCCGCCCGCATCATGGCCGCCCGAACCCCTCCAGGACCTTGCCCGTCGACATCCCTCAGCCCGACGATCGGTTTTTGATGCTGCCCTTGGAAACGAGAGCTGGTGACGTCTGCTGCGATGTAGGCCACGCCCGCCATGTCGGGGGTGTAGCCGGCGAACCACACGCTCTGGTATGTGTCATTGGTTGTTCGGTCTTGCCGGCCTGGGGCCTGCCATCCGGCAAGCGTGCCGGGGCGCCCGTGCCCTGGGTAATGACCGTCGACAAAATGCTGCCGGACGCCGTCGGCCACATCCGAGCTGATCACCTGTTTGCAATCGGCTGAGGGATCTCCACTTCGGTCCCGTCCTGGGTCTGCACGCTCTGCAGGATGATCGAGTTGCAGTGCACGCCCCGGTTCGCGAACGTGGCGTAGGCCTCCGCCATCGACAGCGGCGTCACCTCCGCGACACCGAGCACCCACGACGGATGCTCCGCCATCTTGCGCATGTCGTCACCGTCGGCGAGCTTCACGCCGAGCTTCTGGGCCCGTGTCGATGGGGCGCAGATGCCAACCTTGGCCTCCAACGCTGGACGAGAGTAGGTGTTCACGGATTTCGCTGGCCTCCAGCATGTTGATGTTGCCGCGTGATCCCCATCGTAGTTCTTCGGGTCGTAGTCTCCCGTGTAGCGTGAATGAGCCTCGCAGTTTTTGAACTTGTACCGCGTGAACTGCATTCGCGACTTCGACTCGAAGGACGTGTCTGGTGGGAACGCCCCTGTTCCAGGGCGGTGGCGATCACGAAGGGCTTGAACGTCGAGCCGGCCTAGAAACCCCCGACGCCACCGAAATCACTGGACGCGTTGGCCTGCAGCCAGGTCTGGCCCTCACCGTCGCCCAGTTTCGTGCGGCTCTGGGCCATGGCGGTGATCAGCCCGGTGCCCGGCTGGATCAGCACCGCCCCGCCCCAGACCGGATCGGTGGGCCCCACTGTACTGCGCGACGGCCTCTCAGCGGCCTGCTGGGCCTTCGGGTCGATGAGGGTCTTGATGGTCAGGCCGCCGCGCTTGAGGCGGTTCTCCGCTCCTTCGCGGTGGAACCCAGCGAGGGCATCTGATCGGAGATCAGGACGCGCCTGACGTAGTCGCAGAGGACTGGGAACTGGGAGACGGGGCAACCGTTCGGGGTTTTCTGCACGTTGGAGGCGTCGAAACCCTCCTGCATGGCGGTCTCCGCCTCCTCCGCGTGATCATCCCGACTCGGAGGAGGCCATCCGCTTCAGCACCTGGTTGCAGCGCTCGATGGCCTTCGCGGGGTTCTGGACCGGATCGAAGGCGACGGGTTCTGGACGATGCCCGCCAGCATCGCTGCCTGGGCGAGGTCAGGTCTTTGGCGGTCGTGTTCCAATAGTGGTGGGCCGCCGCCTCGACCCCATAGGCGCCGTCACCGTAGTAGGCGATGTTGAGGTAGCGTTCCAGGATCTCGCTCTTGCTCAGACGTTCCTCGACTGCCATGGCGTAGCGCATCTCACGGATTTTGCGTTCGATGCTGACGGCCTGCGCGGGCCGCTGCCGCATCCTCGTCACCACGAGATCAGGGCTGTCTCGATCTCGCACCTGCTTCACGTACTGCTGGGTGAGGGTGGATGCGCCCTGGTGGAGCCGCTGAGGGTCCGGAGGACGGCACGTCCCAGACCTTGGATGTCGATAGCGCCGTGCTCGTAGAACCGGTGATCCTCGATGGCGACCTGGGCCTTCTGCATCAGCGGGGAGATCTGATCGAGAGCGCGTAGGTGCGGTTCTCCGCAGAAAGTTGGCCAGTTCCGACCCGTCGGCCATCAGGATCCTGGATTTCTGCGACTGCGGCGGGGTCTCGAACTCCGTCGGAAGGTACTGCATGCTGTCGGATGCGGTTTTGGCGAGGCCGCTCGTAGGGAAACGACGAACGGCACGGCCAGACCCGAAAAGCAGCAGTCCGCACAATACGCTGATGCGCCAGGAACATCGCTACGGATTTGCCCTTGCTTCTGGGCGCGCGCGTCTTCATGGCCCAAAGTGTACGTGAGGTTCGTGGCAGGCCACCGCTCACGCCTCCTGGGGGATCTCGTCGTCGTAGGCGGACAGGTCCGGCCTACGGAACAGGTTGACGGCTGCTGTCCCCAAACCACCCCGCACAGGGTGAGGATGGCGATGGTCACTGCATGATGACGGCTGCTGCACTCATGCGACACCTCTTCGAAACCCTCGTGTTCGTTGTTCTGTTCGTCACAATCGGTGCGGATGCCGCGTCGCCAGGGGAGCAGTGTCACAACCACCGCGATGATGAGCAGCGTCGCGGACATGCCCCATCCGAAGATCACCAGCAGGTGCTGCGGGTAGTCCTCGTAGGGTGTGCCGAGTTTGCTGAGTGAAGTCGTTGATCAGCATGTATCCCAGCACCAGCGGTGCGACCACGCCGACCAGCGCCATCCAGGCACGTCCCACCTTGAGGCTGGAGCAAACGGTTGAGGTGGTCGCGCAGCACGGGGTTACGGACCAACCACACCGTCGCGATGATGCAGGCGAGGCCCCACCGAGGATGCCGTAGCTTGTTGACGAACTCGTCGGTGATGTCGAGGAAGTACAGCCCGGTGGTGGTGGACGGCAGGAGGATGGACAGGATCATCATTGGGATGCCGATGACGAGGGTGGCCTGCACCTTGGGGATGCCCAGCTTGTCGCGCACCGCTGAGACGACCACTTCGACGATGCTCAGCAGCGACGTCAGCCCCGCCACCGTCAAGGAGGCGAAGAACAACACACCCATCAGCGACCCGAAGGGGGCCTGGGAGATGATCGTCGGAATGCCACGAAGGCCAGCGTGATGCCCTGCCCCGGCAACGTCGGAGACCCTTGGCCCGTCTGTCCGGCCATGAAACCCAGAGCGGCGAAGACGCCGATTCCAGCCAGCAGCTCGAGACCGGGTTGGCAGGAACCGACGACCAGCCCGGAGCCGGTCAGGTCGGTGCGGCGCTTCAGGTAGGGAGGGTAGGTCAGCATGATGCCGAACCCGACCGACGGCGAGTAGAAGATCTCGCCCGAAGGCCGCCGCCCACACCGTGGGGTCACCGAGCGCGCTCCACTCGGGGGTGAATAGGGCATCCAGTCCGTGCCCGCGCCGGGCAGGAACAGCGACTGCACCACCAGGATCAGGAACATCACCACCAGCAGCGGCATGAAGATCTTGTTCACCACCGCCAGGCCCTGTTCACGCCCAGCGCGATGGTCACCAGGGTGACCGCCCACACCACCAGGATCAGGATGAACAGCGATGGCACGAAGTCGAAGCCGAAACCCTGTGCCTCTGCGACGTGCAGGAACTGCTCGTACAGGAAGGCCTTCGGATCGGAGCCCCAGACCTGGGTTGATGCTGAAGAGGGTGTACATCCCGGCCCAGCCGATGATGGCCGCGTAGTAGATGCCGATGACGAAGCAGACCATCACCTGCCACCAGCCGAGGCTCTCCGTCCAGCGTCCCATCCGCCGCAGCGCGACAGCGAGGGCCGAACCGCGGTAGCGGTGCCCGAGGGCGTAGATCGAAGAACAGCAGCGGGATGCCCACCGCCAGCAGCGCGATCAGGTAGGGAAGGATGAATGCCCCGCCGCCGTTTTTAGAATGCGACGTACGGGAAGCGCCAGATGTTGCCCAACCCGACGGCTGACCCGATGGCCGCCAGGATGAAATAGTTGCGGGAGTTGAAGCTCTCCTGCTTGGGCGCACGCTTTTCCATTGAATTCAGCTCCGAGGGTTTTGCGAGGTTCCACGACCGGGCGGTGGCTCAAGACACGCGGAACCTTCACGACGAACGCTTCAACCTAGTACGTCCGGGAAGAGAAACGAAAACAATGTCCACGACATGGGCGATTCGTCAGACCTCCACGTCCGGGGCGCCCTCGAAGTCGGTCATGGCCACCTGCCCCTCCTCGGTGATGCCCTCGCGTGCGAGCACCACCTGAAGGTGTCCAGGACGATGCGGCAGTCGAGGGCGAAGGAGCGGGTCTCGACGTAGCGCACGTCCCAGGCCAGACGCTCCGCCCACGGCATCGCGTTGCGCCCTTGACCTGCGCCAGGCCCTGTCACCCGGCCGCACCTCGTGGCGGCGGGCCCGCCGATCCGTGTACAGCGGCAGATATTCGGGCAGCAGGGGCCTGGGACCCACGATCGACATGTCTCCCTTTGAGGACGTTGAGCAGCTCAGGGAGCTCGTCGAGGCTGGTGGAGCGCAACCACGATCCGAACGGGGTGATGCGGTCCTCGTCGCTGACAAAGATCCTCGGTGATGTCGCGCATGGTGCGGAACTTGTACATCGTGAACATGCGACCGCTCCGGCCCGGCCTCTGCTGCGTGAACAGCACCGGGGAACCCAGATTGATGCGCACCAGCAGCGCCACCACCAGCTGGATCGGGAGGCTCAGGATCAGCGCCAGGCCCGCGATCAGGATGTCGATGGCCCGTTTGACGAGGTCGTAGGGGCGGCGTTTCATCGGGACCGTCCGATGACGGTGCGCAGCCGGTCGGCGACGCGTTCCATTGCGGCGTCGTCGAGGGCGGATCCGCTCGGCAGGGAGACGCCGTTGGTGAACAGGCGTTCGAGCTGCCGTTGACGTAGGCATCGAGGTGCTGGAACACCGGTTGCAGGTGCATCGGTTTCCACAGTGGCCGCGACTCGATGTTGTCGTCGGCCAGGGCCGCGATCACGTCGTCGCGGGAGAAGCCCGCGACCCGCGGGTCGATGACGATCGAGGTCAGCCAGAAGTTGTCGTGGTCGCCCCTGGCCGATGGGGTGTTCCGAACCGTCGGGTTGCCCGAAGAACGTGACCCCAGTACCCCGTCGAACAGGGCACGGTAGAACAGGCGGTGCTGGCGGCGACGCTCCAGCATCTGGGGCAGCCGCTCCAGCTGGGAACGTCCCAGTGCGGCCAGCAGATTCGACATGCGGTAGTTGTAGCCGACGTCGGTGTGTTCGTAGTGCAGCACCGGCTGGCGGGCCTGGGTGGCAAGGTAGCGGATGCGGAGGCGTGCTCTCGCATCGTCGGTGAGCACCGCGCCGCCACCGGAGGTGGTCATCACCTTGTTGCCGTTGAAGGACACTGCCGCCAGGTCCCCGTAGGCCGCGGCGGGCCGGCTCTTGTGCACCGCGCCCAGCGCGACTCGGCGGCGTCGCTGAGGATGCGCAGCCCGAACTCGTCGGCCACCGACCTGAGGGCCCTCCTGGTCGACGAGCGTGGCCCAGCAGGTCGACGGGCACGATCGCGACGACGTTGCGTCCCTAGTCCCGCTGTTCGGCGACGGCCCCTGCGGGTCAGCTCCACATCGATGTCGCCCTCGGGGGTGGAGTCCACCAGCACGGGGGTGGCGCCCGTGTAGAGGATCGCGTTGGTGGTGGCGGCGAACGTCATCGACGCGGTGACCACCACGTCCCCCGGCGTGAACCTCAGGGTGAGGCCCGCCAGGTGCAGGGCCGCGGTGCCCGGAGGACAGGACGACGGCGTGCTTGCGGTCGCAGTAGGCGGCCAGTTCCGCCTCGAACGCGTCCACCTCCGGACCCAGCGGCGCGATCCAGCCACCCGCGAAGGCGCGAGACAGCGCCTCCTGCTCCAGGGAGGTCATGTCAGGGTGGGAGAGGAAGATGCGTTCGGTCACGGGCCGAGAATACCTTTCCCCGGCCCGCGGCGGCATTTCGTGCGCGGAAGCTCTCCAGCGGGTCACCGAGTCGAGACCCTCGGCGAGCAGACCCGCAAGGATCCGCAGGGTGTAGTGCTCCTGCAGGTGGCGGTAACCGTTCCTCGCCCACTGCCTGCGCCGCTCGATCGGGCGGAGGCCATCTCCACCATCGCCTCGGCCAATGCTTCCCGGTCGTCGCCCGCCACGACGATCCCGGAATCCGCCTCGCGCACCGGGTTGTTCGGGGCGCTGGTGGCGAACACCACCGGACGGAAGGCGTACATGTAGCTGAACATCTTGTTCAGGCTGATCCCGTAGCGGTAGAGGGGCTGTCGAGGAGGCTGCCCGTCAGGCGTCGGCCTCCCGGGAACGCTCCAGCACCTTCGTCAGGGGCAATCCAGTCGTCGAAGAGGATGTTCGCCGCCGACGGGAGGGCCGCGCCTCGTTTCTGCAGCTCCGGTTTGAGGGTGCCGTCGCCGACGAGCCGCAACCTCAGCTCCAGGTCGGGGCGGGCGGCGCTGGCCTTGTCGAAGGCCTCGATCACGCCGTCCAGGACATCGCCGGTGCTGTGGTTGCCGAGATACATGAAGGTGAAGGTGTCGCGTTCCGGCAGGGTTGGTTCGGGATCCTCCGGGCGCCGTCGAAACCGTTGGAGACCCACAGGAAGGGTTTGTCGGGCATGCCGTTTTCCCGCAGGTATTCGTCGACGTGGGGCAGCGGCGACAGCACCAGCGAGGCCTTGCGACACAGCGTCAGCGACAACCGCGACATCACCTTCGCCAGCGGGCTGTTCTCCGACAGTTTGCCGAGATGGATCAAGGTCTCGGCCAGACGTCACGGATCTCGTAGATGAACGGCACCCGGTACCGGCGGGCCAGCCGCATGCCCGCCCAGGCCGCGAACGGATGCACGGTGCCGCTGATCACCACGTCGGGGCGGCGCAGTCCGCGGGTCATGCCGAGCATCAGGGTCATCAGGGCGAAGATCACCATCCCGACGAAACGCAGGGGCCGTCGAGGTGCCGTGAGCTGATGGTGCGCACCACAGCGCCGGCACGCCAAGCTCCTCGGTGATTTTCCTGAGGCGGAACCCCTTCATCGCCTGCTTTCCCTGTGGGTAGGTGGTGCTGGCGACGATCAGGAGGCCGACCACCGTGCTCCGGCAGGTAACGGGCCAGGTCCAGGTGTCGCGCGGATCCGCCGTCCTTGGAGGGATGTCGGCGTAGTGGTTGACGATCCAGACGTGACGGTGCGAGTCCGGGGGTTCGGTGCTGCGCTCGTGGGATCCTTCCTGTGGTGGCCGACGATGCTACCCCGTCGCGCCTCTGAGCGTCGCCTGCCGGGCCCGGTGGTCGGCGATGGCGGTCTCGTAGACGCCCTCCATCACGTCCAGGCGGTGATCCCACGAGTAGTTGCGACCACGTGGCGCTCTGCCGGCCTCGCCCATTCCCCGCGCCAAGTCAGGGGTCCTGCAACAGCCTCGTCAGGGCCGCGGCGGCAGCGTCCGGGTCGTCGCGGGAAACGATGATCCCCGTTGTTTCGTCCTCGACTACCTCGGCGGGTCCGTCCGCGTCGGAGACGAGCGTCGGGCAGGAACAGGCCGCGGCCTCCAGCACCGCCACCCCGAAGCTCTCCCAGCGACTCAGGGCGACGTAGACGTCCAGCCGGCGCAACAAATCGGGGACCTCCGAGTTCGGGATCGCACCCAGGAAATCGACGCGATCCCGGACTCCGAGCCGGGCGGCTAGGGCCTCTAGGGCCTCCCGGTCCGGGCCGCTGCCCGCGATCACGAGCCGCACCTGCGAGTCGATTTTCGCGAACGCCTCGATGAGGTGTCGATGCCATATATCGGGTCGAGTTTCTTGATGGTCCCGATCAGCCCCGTCGGTCGCTCGTCGAATTCCGGGGAGAAGGCTGCCACGTCCACGCCGAAAGGTGTGATCGCGACGTCGCGGTTCTCGATGAGGGGAACGATTTCCCTGGCCATGCAGCGGCTCGTTGACGCGATCCGGGTGGGGCGGCGCAGGTTTGAACGGATCAACGCCCGGTGCAGCCACGAGACGTGGGGGAAGTCGTAGACATCCGAGCCCCACACGTTCATGACGGTGGGTACTTTCTTCAGGCGGGCGAGGTTGAGGGTGGTGCCGTAGCCGCTGGCGTAGTGGGCGTTGACCACGTCCGGTCCGATCTCGGCGACGAGCCGCCGCAGCTGCCCGGAGTTGCGGAAATACCCGAGCCCTCCGCCGTGACGCATCCGGTGGACCCGCACCTCGTCCGAGATCCGGTGCTCGGCGGCGTCGTCCTGGGTGGCCAGGTGGACCTCGTGGCCGCGGGAGGCCAACCCGTTGATCCACTTCACGGTGTGTATCGACGCGGCGTTTCCCAGCAGCAGGATTCTCACGACCTGTTCCTCTCCTCGACAGGGGACCTCGGCCCCGGTTCCGTCGTCCCTCGGTGATGACATTCGCACCATCACGAAGGCCCCGAACCACCACACCAGGGCGACGGGGAAGTTCTTGACCAGGTGGGTGTCGGTGGCGAACGAGACCAGCGACAGCAGCAGCGCCATCGCCAGCAGGGCCACCAGCGGCGGAAGCCTCGACGCAGCCCGCCTCGCAGCACCGGCCACAGGGCTCGCCAGCAGCAGCGCCAGACCCACACCCCCAGCTCGACGAAAGCCCACAGGTAGGTCGAATGCGGGTTCGGCAGCACCGGGCCGAACAGGGGGTCCACAGGTCCCAGTCGGGTTCGAGATGCACCAGATCGGACTCTGTAGGGCCATCCACGGCCACATCGTCGCCTCGCCCGTGCCGAACAGCAGCGTCACGAGGTTCTGGGACACGGCTGCCAGTCCCTGTTTCGGTGTTCCTGGCCCGGTACTCGTCGGTGAGGCTCAGCAGCCGCGAGAACTCGGGGTACAGCACCGCCAATCCCGCGACCGCCACCACCGCGACCCCACCCAGGGCCAGCCGGAAGGCGACGGCGTGACGTCGCGGACGCCACCTGAGCAGGAGCACCAGGAGCAGCACCCCGCCGAGGCCACCTCGCCCGGGAGGCCGTCAGGAACAAACCCAGCAGGGTGGCGCACGCTGCGGTCAGGTTCACCGCACGAGCCCGGCCCCGCAGCCGCCAGCCCCAGGAAACCCGCCGCACCCAGCAGCAACGCGACATGGACGCTCGCCGCCCCCGCCAGGGGTGCTGAGGCGCTGCCCCAGGTGCCGCTGACCGCCATCCGACCAGCGCCACGGCCACCACCGCAAGGACCGCCCAGCCGACGCTGGCCAGCAGGGGCGGGCGGAGGTGTCGCTCGACGGCGTGGGCGGCGGCCCAGCCCGTCAGGCAGGCGACCAGCGCGCTCAGCATCGGCACCACCACGTAGGCGTGGGGAACGATGACCGAACCTCGCGATCCGAGACGCTCGTAGGCGACCTGGACGTGGGTGAGACCCGAGACGATTCCCCAGCCACTCAGCGCCGCGAAGGCCGCGACCAGCCACCGTCCGGGACGGGAGGTGCGCGCCCAGGCCCCTGCCTTCAACGCCAACGGCACCCCTGACGGCGACGGCCACGCCACCGACGATCAGGAAAAGTGTCCACGGGCCGAACTGACCGTTCGGCATCCGCCTCAATCGACCATGCCAAAGAGCAGGATCAGGGGACGATGCCACACGAAACGATGACCCCGAGCATGCGCCAGCCGCTGGTCGGGGCGTCGCGCTCGGGCACCATCACCTCTCGAAACCGGGTCGGAACAATGCCGCAACGCTACCACGCGGCACGCTTTTCCGGTCGGGGCACAGGGTCTGGACGGGCGGTTGGTTCCGTCGACCACGATAGGATCGCGCTTTGAGGTTCCTGGTGGAGGGAGTGAAGGTTGAGCAAAGAGTAATCGCGTCGGTCTGGTACGGACCGGCCTGGCGAGTCTGGGATGCCCTGACCTGGGCGGTTGCCGCCCTGGGTCTCGTGCTGACCCGCTACAACTTCGTCCTCACCGGCGAACAGACCCAGATCGTCTTCATCTATGCGGCCTCCGCGATGGTGCTGCAGATCGCGATCGGGTTCGCCACCAAGCTCTACCGGGGAAGGCACGGCATCGCGTCGTTCGAGGAAACCGCGCTCCTCGCGGTCGTGGCGCTGGGCATCGGCGCCGGACTCGCGGTGCTGTTCGCCCTCTACGCCCCTCCACCTACCCCAGGGTCGTGACCTTCACGGTGCCCTTCGTCGCGGTGATCCTCATGGCGGCTGGTCGGTTTATCGCCCGCTCCGTGATGCGACCGTCGCGGCACGACTCGTCGGGGGAGCCGGTGATCGTCTACGGCGCCGGCAATGCGGGTCAGCAGCTCGGACGGCTCCTCGAGTACGACCCCGACGCCCCCTATCGCATCGTTGGGTTCATCGACGACGACCCGAGTCGCAGGAATCTTCACATCTCCGGCGCGAAGGTGCTCGGCATGCGCGAGAATCTCGTGGACGCCGCCTCCCGGAACGGGAGCCCGCACCGTGATCGTCGCCATCCCGACGGCGGATCGGCAGTTCATGCGCGAGATCTCCGCGATCGCCGACGAGGCCGACCTGAACGTCCTCGTCATGCCGCCGACCCGCGAGATCGTCAGCGGACAGGTACAGCTGTCCAACCTTCATGCCCTCGACGTCACCGACCTGCTGGGTCGCGCCCAGATCCAGACCAACCTGGGTGAGATCGCCGACTACCTGTCCGGGAAGGTCGTGCTCATCACCGGCGCGGGCGGGTCGATCGGCTCCGAGATCGCGCGGCAGGTCTACCGTTTCGGCCCAAGGAACTCGTGATGCTGGATCGCGACGAGTCCGGTCTGCACGGGACGCAGCTGTCGATCTTCAACCAGGGTCTCCTGGACACCCCTGAACATGGTGCTCTGCGACATCCGCGACTACGACGCCCTCGACAAGGTAGTTCGCCGACCACCGCCCCGACGTGCTCTTCCACGCCGCGGCGCTGAAGCACCTTCCAATGCTGGAGCAGTACCCCTCGAAGGCTGGAAGACCAACACCCTCGGCACCCTCAACGTGCTGCGCGCAGCCGAGAAGTACGGGGTGCAGCGGCTCGTCAACGTCTCCACCGACAAAGCCGCCGACGCCACCAGCGTGCTGGGCAAAAACCAAACGCCTGGCCGAGGAACTGACCGCGTTCTACGCGCCACAAGACGGGACGCACCTGGCTATCGGTGCGGTTCGGCAACGTGCTGGGTCTCGCGTGGCTCGATGCTGCACACCTTCACCGCCCAGATCGAGGCGGGCGGCCCGCTGACCGTCACCACACCCCGACATCACCCGCTACTTCACGACCCAGTTCCCGGAGGCCTGTGAGCTGACCATCCAGGCCGGCGCCATCGAGCGTCCCGCCGACGTGCTGGTGCTCGACATGGGCGAACCCGTGCGCATCCTCGACGTCGCCAAGGGTCTCATCCGCCGCTCCGGGAAGGACATCAAGATCATCTTCACGGGTCTGCGTCCCAACGAGAAGATGCACGAGGTGCTGTTCAGCGGCGACGAGGAACGCACCGCCACCAACCACGAGCTGATCAACCGAGTCAGCGTCCCGCCGCTCGACCCAGCGCTGCTGGACACCGTCGACGGCTCCGATCCGAGTCGCTGGCGACACTCACCCATCAGCGCAACGCGGAAGCCGCACGGGAGAAGTCGCTGAAGGAGGCCCGCGCGGGGCTTGACGGCATCGAACTGGAACGCCCCGAGAGCTGATCTCATCGGGATCAGGGCGCCGCGCGAATCAGTTCGAAGGCCTCGGCCCGACGGTTCATGATCCGCAGACCCCGCCCCTCGACAGGGGCTCGTGGAACCGTGTGGTGACCTACGACCTGCTCAGCCCGAGCGGGGCAGACGCGGCAGCGGAGCGGCTGTGCCGTGTGGTGGAGGCACCTGAGCTGGACCGGGCTGCGAGGAGCCCCGCTTTGGGCGGTGGAACAAGCCTCAAGGAGACGGTCCGCCGGTCAGTCGGTGGTCTGCTCCTCGGTTTCTACAGGCTCCTCCGTGGATTCGGCTGGCTTATCGGGCTCGGGTTCGGTCTCCCGGTCGTAGGAGTGCGCCACCCACAGAACCAACCCCAGGAACACCAACAGCATCGTCGCCATGGCAAGGGACAGCGCCCAGATGCCCTGGAGGATGGTGTCGTGGAACAACAACATCGACACGAACGGGGTGGCGGTGAACGGGATCGCGAACCAGAGCTGGATTCCCTGTCTGCGGGTTACCACGAACAGCATGGAGATCGGCGAGGGTGATGAAGTTTACGTGCAGCCACGGAACCAGGGCGGAGCCGATCAAACCGGCCTCGGCCCAGCGCTCGCCGAACACGAAAGGAAACAGTGGTGGGGAGGCGAAGAAAATGATGAGAACGGAACTGCACCGATGAGGGCGGAACGCAGAATGCTCTTGCGCACCAGCGACGACATGTGACCGCGGGGGTCGTCGCCAACGACCTGAAGAACACCTGCGACAGGCTCGTGTGATCAGGCTGGCGGGGGTTTGCAGCAGCTTCCAGGCTCGCCCGAACTGGCCCGTCGCGGCAGTCGAGAACATCGCGGCCATCATGAGCGGGTGCCCTCCGTGCGGACCGCATCGAGGGGCGGCCACCGGGGCGTTGGCCAGCGGCATCTTCTTGTGCTTGAGGCGACGGTCTTCAGCGAGGCGATCGGCTGCTCCTTCACCTCGGAGCGGTTCTTGAGCAACATGGTGAAGCTGGCCGCCAGCCGCCCCAGCAGCGTGGAGACGATCAGCCCTGTGGTCCCCGAAGTGGAGGAACCCCATGCCGAGCTGGGTGCCGACGGTGGTGGCCTGCTGGTTGATTCGGTTGGTGCCCATCGGGCGGTATTTCTTGCGCCGGTTGCACCAGTAGTTGAAGATCGACACCTGCGCGTAGGCCCATGCCACTAGGGCCCGCGAAGGGCAGCCAGAACCTCACCTCGGGGCGTTGATCGCCCTCGCTGATGGGGGCCCCTGAACAGCAGCAGAACGGCACCGGCGATGGCGCAGACCCAGGTGCTGACCCGCTGGGACAACTTCACCAGCGCCCGCGCCTCGGGTTCTTCGGGGGGCAGCACCACGGCCAGTTCGTAGCGTCCCGTGCACACCGTCACCAGAGCCGTCACGAAGGACAGGAAGATCGTGAAGACCCCCATCTCCTGGGGGAGTAGAGGCGCGAGATGATGGGAGAGGCCGCGATCGGAATGGCCTGGGCGATGGTGGTGCCGTCTCATGAGCACCAGCACGTGTTTCAGGAACTCGTGCTTCGACAACTTGTCGCGGAGCTTCTCCAATCATCACGTCAAGATTCTTCCAGCTTCCCGAGGCGTCGCCCGCCGATGGCGAAGGCAGCCACCATGATCATCAGATGCGCCGAGGTCAGCGGCTGCACCAACCACGTCGAGTGTGACATGGACACCACCGGCAGGGTCAACGCCAGTACCCCCGCCCCGAACATCACCGCGGACCCTGCGGAGTCGCCACCGATCCGGAGTCTCCGTGAGGAACGCACCGCCCACACCACCCAGCGCGATCAGGACAGCCAACAGCACCACCAGGGTCGGGGCCCCGTAGTTGACGAGCACCTCGATCATTCCCCAGTGGGCATTCGAGAATCCTGTTGACCGGTGGGGATTCGCCTCGTCGAGGGCCATCCGTTCGAATCCCCCGGGTCCTGCGCCGAGGAAGCCGGTGCGTTCCGAGATCCACCAGCCGCTCTGCACCAGATGTGCGCGGATATAGGACGATTTGTCCTCCCAGCGGAGGCCGTCGAGGGTAACCTCCACGAAGCGGTACAGGTTCCACCCGGGGGCAACCGCAGGGCCATGGTGCCCGCTATGGTGACGAGCCCACCCAGCAACGTGATCCGTCCCCACCGCGACCTCGTACACCACCAGAGAGCGCCCAGAGCGAAGGCCATGAACGCCATCTGACCGTGGGACCGCACCAGCAGTCCGGCCAGCAGCACCCCCTGAACAGGCAGCGCCCACCGCCACCGAGAACGTCCCAGCACACTCCACGCGATCGGCAGCATCAGGAGCGCGACGACGCAGTGGTAGGCGTAGAGGTTCGGGTTGTCGAAAGAAGGACGTGATCTCGTTCCAGTCCTCGACGCCCTCGAAGGAACGGGTGCCGACGCTGAGCGGCAGATAGCTTTGGCGGTCACGGCCTCCCAGAGCGCGACCACAGCGGCTAGCGTGGCCGAAACCTCCCACCCCGCGATCAATGCTCCAACGAAACGGAGGGAGTCCGAGAGGACCAGGGAAGCGGCCGCCCGAGCAGCAGGAAGAACACCGTTGCCACCCTCGACCGACGACGCACCCGGGAACCGAATGGCCCCATGACCCCGCAGGCGATGAGCACGGCACATACCGCGCCCACTGCGACACCAACATTCCTGGGAAGCGGTTCGCGGCGGGAAAGGAACTGCACCACCGCGATACCCGCCAGCAGCACCACCACCAGACGGGCCGGCATCAGCAGCCCGCTGGGCAGAGTACAGGCGATGGTCGCGAGGATCGGAGCAGAAAGGCCGCCACCACAGCGAGCGGCCTGCCCCATGTCCTGGCTTGGCTCGGCACGCGGCAAGCATAAGAGGTCCGGTGGACATGACTCCCTCGATTGCGCGACGCTGCGATAGCCTGAGGTCGTGTCGGACCACACCTCGAAGAACGTGAAACCGCCGAGTCTGGCCATCGGTCCGGCGAACTATGCCGGGCAGGCGACGGCGTGGGCGGAGGCTGTCAGGAAGCATCTCGAGGTGGCGGCGTGGTCGTTCGCCGAGGCCTCCGGTCGGGCCGGGCGGTTTCCGATTCGATGTCGACAAACCCTTTCATCGCGCCCCTGTTCCGGAACCCGGTGGCGCGTGGGATACGAAGCAGGAAACTTTTCGCACACGTCACCCACGTCGCCCTCGACGGTTTCGAGCCCTACTTTCACCTAAAGCGCAGACGTAAGTTCGCTAGCGACCTCGCCTGGCTGAACAAGGCAGGCTACACAACCGCCCTCATTGCACACGGGAAGCGACGTCCGCGACCCCTACAGGCACATCGAGATCAACGGCAAATGGTCCATGTATCTCGCCGGGGATGCGGAATGGCGCGACGAACTTACCCGCTCCGCCCGGCTGCACCGCGCCGTCGCCGAGAGCTCCGGGAGGCCGGTGTTCTACTCCACCCCCGACCTGAGGCTTGACCTGGGAGGCGGCACGTGGCTGCCAGTCTGCCTGGACGTCAACGCCTGGGGAACCGATGCCCCGCTCCTGAACGTGACACATCGCGGGTGCTGCACATCCCGAGCAAACGAAACCCGCCGATCAAGGGCACCAGTTCGTGGACCCGGTGCCCGGAAGCTCGACGATGCGGGAAAGATCGAATACGTCTGCCCCGAGTCGGTGCCCCACAGCGCGATGCGCTCCCTCGTGCACGACGTCGACATCGTGGTGGATCAACTGCTGGCAGGCTCCTATGGGGTGGCGGCCATCGAGGCCATGAGTGCCGGACGGGTCACGGTCGGACGGCTCGCCCCTCCGGTGCTGGACCTGATGCCCGAGGCGCCACCCATCGTGCAGGCAACCCCTGATGAGCTCGAGGAAACCATCGTCGCCATCGTCGAGGATCGCGACCATTACCGCCGGCTGGGGCGTGAAGGGGTCAACTCGCGCACATCTGGCACAGCGGCAAGGCCTCGGCCACAGCTCTCCGCGGCTACCCTCGAATGCTGACTGAGGGCACCTCGAGAACCAGACGCCGCCCATGTCATCTGTGGTTCTTGAAACACGATGGGTAGAATCTCCTGCGGCAGTGAGCCTGCTAGGCGTTCGGGAAGGAATCACTCGTGAAGATCGCTGTTGTCGCTCTTGGGAAGATTGGGTTGCCGTTGGCTGTCCAGTTCGCTGATATGGGGCACGAGGTTGTGGGTGTTGATGTTCAGCGGGCCGTGGTGGATGCGGTGAATGCTGGTGTGGAGCCGTTCCCGGTGAGGCTCATCTTCAGGAGAAGTTGTCGAGGCTGGTGCCGGCGGGAGGTTGCGTGCGACGTGTGACTATTCGGAGGCGATTCCGGGTGTTGACGCGATCGTGATTGTTGTGCCGTTGTTTGTCAATGATGAGACGTGGCAGCCTGATTTTGGGTGGATGGAGGCTGCTACGCGGTCGTTCGCCGAGCACCCTCACCCCGGGGACGTTGATCTCGTATGAGACGACGTTGCCGGTGGGTACCACCAGGGGTAGGTGGAAGCCGATGATCGAGGAGATCTCCGGTCTGGTGGAGGGCGGGACTTCCATGTGTGTTTCTCCGGAGCGTGTGTTGACGGGGGCGGGTGTTTGAGGATTTGCGGAAATACCCGAAGTTGGTGGGCGGGCTGTCTCCTGAGGGTACTGCGAGGGGCATCGAGTTTTATGAGCAGGTGTTGACTTTCGATGAGCGCCCCTGATCTGCCGCAGGGTAATGGGGTGTGGGATATGGGGTCGGCTGAGGCTGCGGAGATGGCGAAGTTGGCTGAAACCACCTACCGGGACGTCAATATTGGTTTGGCCAACCAGTTCGGGAAGTTCGCTGCCGCGCATGGGATTGATGTGTATAAGGTGATTGAGGCGTCGAATTCGCAGCCGTATAGTCATATTCACCGGCCCGGAATCGCTGTCGGTGGGCACTGCATTCCGCTCACCCGCGCCTCTACCTCTACACGGATCCGGATGCGTCGATTGTGCGTACCGCCCGTGAGGCGAAAATATGACGATGCCCGGTATGCGGTTGGTGTGGCTGAGGGTGTGTTGGGGGACCCGAAGGGCCGTCGTGTGGTGGTGTTGGGTGCGTCGTATCGGGGCAGGGTGAAGGAGACCGCGTTTTCGGGTGTGTCCCCACTGTGGAGATCCCTGGCGTCGAGAGGGTGCTGTGGTGGTGGTGCACGACCCGATGTACAGCGATGAGGAACTCACCCGGTTTGGGTTTACTCCCTACCGGTTGGGTGAGTCGGTTGATGCCGCGATCACTCCAGGCCGACCATCCGGAGTATCTTGATCTCGGTCCTGCGGATCTGCCCGGGGTTTCGGTGATCATCGACGGACGTGGCGCCCTGAAACGCGATAATTTCGCCGGGATCGCGTTCTTCCGAATCGGAGACGGAGGTGAAGTAATTCATGGAAACGAAGCACAGAGCCGAATCCTGAACATTCCCGAGCTGTTGGGGAGAATCTGGAAGAGGAAGGTCGTTTTTTCTGCTGTCCTTCCTGATCGTCGCTTGCCGTCGGAAGTGGCGTGGTGTTCACAAAACCCGAAGCGCAGACCGCAAAGCAGCTCTTGGTTTTCAAGTTCCCTGAGACGACCGCCGAATCCCTCAGGCCACTCAGCAGGCAGCGATACTGCCCGCGTTGGTGACCACTTACACGACGCTGCTGAAACACCCGTCGGTCGGAGGCCCGGTGCTGGAGAAACACCCTGAGATCCCTGAACCTCCAGGCGCTCACCGAGCGCGTGACCTTCGACACCCCGAGCGTCATCAGCGTCACGGTGTCTGTCACGGACACGGACCCAGCCAAGGCTGAGGCCCCGCTGCGTGACATCGCTACCAGCCTCGCCGAGAACGCTCCCAAGGCATTCGCCCAGTCGCCGGAATACCGCGCATCGGACTTGATCCTCTGCCCCAGGTGACGGTTGGCCCGGCGCGTTCAGGACGTGGTGTGCAGCTGGTCATCGTTGTCCTGGTGGGCGTGATCGTCGGGTGGGAACAGCAACCCTCCTGCCGCGCCGTTCCTGATGTCAGGAACCGGCCTTGACAGACCTTCCCTCGCCGAGAAACCCCGTCTGACAGAGAGTTTCGCCTCGGTTGACCGAACCGCTGAGTGGCTAACCGCCGTCATGGTGGCGTTGCTGGTTCTCCGGATTCGGGCAGCCTGTTCGGCACCGTGGCGATAGCAGTCACGAGCTTCTCATCTTGCCGTTGCACATCCCCCACAGGCGGGCGCGGCTGTGGCTGTGGACCTTGGTTCTCGGCACGGTGACGAGTTCCATCGCTCTCCTGGCCGTGGCGAAGGAACCCGGAACTGGTCGCTTTCCCGGTCATCACCGCGACGTTCTTCTCGTTTCCCTGACGCTGATCGGGACCACTCTCGGTCAGCGCTTGGCGCTGAGTCATGATCACCACCTGCTACTGGTGTTTTCGGAATCACCCTGTTCATCGGCATTGGCGAGATCATCACCGGTTTCCGGGTGAGCAACATTTTCTACCCGACTCGACCAGCCAGACGGCCAGCAGTCGATTCGAGTGTCGGCCTTCTACCCGAACTACAACGACTTCTCTGTGGCGCTGGCGATGTTCGTCACCCTCCTTGCGGTGCGCATCCTCTTCGACCACACGTCGCGTTTCAGGACCATGCTGCGAGGTTTCCTGGTGGTTCTGACCACAGGGCTGAGTGTTCCTCCAGGGTCTCGCGGTGCCCTGCTGGCGCTTTGCTGGTGGGTATTGCGGTCGCGGTCTGGATCAATCTGCGGATGCGAGTCTCGTCGCGGTTCATGTCACTGGTGACGCTGATTGCGCTGATTGCCGTGATCGCGGGAGGAACTCTCCTGTGGAACTCCCATGGGTTCAGGACAACTCCACCAAGGAACGTGGAGGAGTCATCAACCGGATCCTCACCATCACCCCTGATTCTCATCTGAGTTCTGGGTCGGTTGGGGACACAGCCCAATTACCAGCTGGCGGCGCACATCAACTATCCGGGGAGCTGATGGATCCCCACAACGTGTTCATGGAAGCTCTCATCTGGTTCCGGGATGCCGGTGGCGTTGCTGTTCGTGGCGTTCTGGGTGCAAGTTGTTTGGCGCGGGGCGTGGAAACTCGACGTGGAGAGTTGTGACTGGCAGCATTTGGCAAGTGTGGTCGTGGTCGCGCTGATGCCTATACTCAGGATTGTTCCATCATCGACCTTCCGCTACTACCTGATATTTCTTTTCTCCGCCGCTGCCGCAGTGGCGATTTGTGCTCGGAGGCCCGCATGACCCGGCGCATGATTTTTCATCATCCGCTGCCCTTGTTTCCGGATGCGGCATCGGCTTCCGGGATCAGGCCGGTCCAGATGAAGCGTTCCTTCGAGGAACTCGGATATGAGAGTGTGGAGGTTACGGGTACACACGGGAGCGCGCTGAGCGAGCAGCTGATGTGCGATACGCCATGCGGTGCGGGACGCGGTTTGATTTCTGTTGTCCCGAATCGTCGACGATGCCCATGACGATGATCAATCCCACCCATCTTCCGGCGCGTCCTTCCTGGATCTCGGTTTCTTTCGGTCGCTACGTAAGAATGGGATTCCGTCGGGCAGTTCCCTGAGGGATATCTACTGCGTGTTTCCCGACTACAGGGGAGTCGTTGCCTTTCTGAAGCTACAGGCCGCCTTGGCCGCCTACGAGTGGGACCTGCGAACGCTTCGGCGTCACGTGGACAGGGTTTTTCCTTCCTGAGCCTGAAGGTGAGCGAGTACATCAATCTGGGGAATGTCTCGGTCTCGGCGCTCGAACCAGGCACGGGCATGCCGAGGCACTGCTCTGGCCCGGACACGGGGGTAGCTGTTGTTCTACGTCGGTGGGATCGGCTCCGGGTACAAGCTTCACGAGTTGTTCGCGAGCGTTAGACAATCGTGGAAGAAGAACCCTGGACGTGCGCTTGACCGTGTGCCTGCGCCCTGAAGAGTGGGACGCGGTCAAACACGAGTACGAACAATGGGCATGCCCTGCCATCGAGGTGGTCCACGGTCACGGGAACGTTCTGCAGGACTATTTCGAGCGGGCCAACGTCGCCGCCATCGTCGTTGATCTGATGAATACTGGAAACTCGGTGTCCCCGTCAAACTGTACGACTACATCGGGGCCGGCAAACCCGTGATGGTGACGAAGGATCGTTGGCCGGCGACATGGTCGAGCGGATGGAAGTGGGGTGGACCGTGGACAATTCATCCGAGGCGGTGATCGAGCTGCTCGAGAGACTGGCCAACGATCCACAGGAGATTCAGCAGGTTCGTGACCGAGTCCTGGCCCGGCGCGACGCCTACACCTGGCGTGCGCGAGCCCGCCAGGCAGCGGAAGAACTCACGGGAGCCCGGTGCCGGAGAGCGAAACGGGCATAGAAAAACCCCTCCTGAAGCGGGAATGGCCACTGCAACGGATTCCTGAGGCGGGCCGGTTAGCTTCGAGGGAGGGAACCCTCAATCAGGAAATCTTCTATCTTCTTGTTTCCATACTTCGAGGAATTTGGCGCCGGAAGTACCCAGCTGCTCAGGTGTTCTGTCTGTGGATGTAGCGAGCACCAAAAACACCGTCATACTTCCGCGCGATGCAGATCGTCAGGTCTCCCTTCTCGTTGGTTTCTTCGTTGTCAATGTGAATGGATCCGCAGGTGAAATCTCCGACCGCAACCTGTCCCGTGATGTCCTTGCTGAGTAGCTCAAATCGTCTCTGGGGTTTCAAGAATTTGGCCACGATCCGCGAACCGTCTGGGGGCTTCGTAGATGTTGTTGTTGTCGTTCTCCTGGGTTTCGAGGAAAACGGAAACCGTCAAATTCCTCGGCATCTTTGCAGGTGCGGTCGGGGTGGGACTGGGAGTCGGGGTGGGGTCTTCGACGAGCGAGTGGGCGAGGGGGTGGGGGTCTTCGACGAGTGGGTGGGCTCGGGCTGGTGGCCGTGGGACTGGGGGTGGCAGGGTCGGTGGGTGTGGAATCTTTGGTGGTGAACCACCAGACCCCCAGACCCAGCGCGACCACGAGAACACCAATGACCACAAGCAGAATCGTCCGTGTCGCCCTGCTGCTGCCGGGCGGCTGTGGGGCTGTCCGTACCCGGCCTGTCCGTAGGGCTGCTGATATCCGGGCTGTCCATACGCCTGCGCCTGCCGGGCATATCCCCTGCTGAGGTTGGCTCTGTTGTGGTAGCCTCCCTGCTGTGGGGTAGCTTTGCTGGGGCTGCTGCAGTATCCCCTGCTGGGGCTGCTGTGAGTATCCTGCTGGGGCTGCTGCGAGTATCCCCCTGTTGGGGCTGCTGTTGCGGATTGCCTCCCTTGAGGCTGAGCTCCCCAGGGCAGCTGTCCACCGGGTTGGTTCATGTTCGAGGAAGGGTAATCGCTCATGTACTGCTCCCTTGCCAACCATGGTAGAAGAGCTGTGGGGTCACCCGACGGGAAGGGGGACGAAATGAGATTCCGAGGCAACGGGCTCGACGGGACAACGACGTGCACAGGGCAACCGCGACGCAGACCTGGAATGCCGTGCCGGATTACGGTTGATCATGTCTTGTCAGAGATGAGCGGGGTCTCGCCCCATCGCGCTGGAACCACAACATCCACTACCACGGCGTGATCCTCGAGGAGGTACCGGAAGGCGCCCGGACGGCCCTCGACGTGGGCTGCGGCAATGGACTGTTGACCCGGGAGCTGCAACGCATCGTGCCCGAGGTCGTGGGCATTGACGCCGATGAGCGGGTTCTGGAGCAGGCACGTCGGGGCTGCGGGACGTCGAGTGGGTGCTTGGGGATGTCCTGACCCATGACCTCGACCGCCGCTTCGACGTGGTGGTTTCGGTGGTCGTGCTGCACCACTTCCCCGACCTCCGGGCGGCCCTGAAACGCTTGGCCGCGCTGACCGCCCCGGGTGGGGTCCTGGCGATCGTTGCGTGGCACGGGCAACGAGGCTCTGGGATCGGCTGATCCACGTTCCGGGCCTGTTCCAGCACTGGTGGTTCTCGGCCCGGTACGGCTTCTGGGAACACACAGCCCCGACGGTGTGGCCACCGCCCCATGACTACACCACGGTCCGGCGGGTGGCCGCCGAACTCCTGCCCGGGATGGTGGCGGCGCTCCCATGTGGCGCTACTCCCCTGATCTGGCACCGCCCGGGCAGCCCCTGACGGTGCAGAACCGTCGATGCGCTGATGTGGCCAGAAGAGGCTCACGTTCCCTTGCCGCAGGCACCGTGGCATGCAGTACCTGAGCACAGGAATGGCGGACAAACAGCGACGACCATCCAGGCTCACCTACTTCGTCGGATCCTTAACTTTTTTGGCCAGAGTTTTCCTTTGTTGTCTCCGGGGTTGGTGTGGTTCTAGTGTCGGTGGGATCCCGGGGCGGAGGGGCCGGTTCGGGGTGTGGCACCAATGGAGGTGTTGTGTGATGAGTCGATTGTTTGTGTGTCGCGTCGGTGTGGTCGTGGCGGTGATGTCGGTGCTTGTGTCGTGTAGTGGGGTCGTCTGGTCGGGGGTGGTGTGTCGGGGGTCCTGTTTCTCGTCTCCGTCTCCGAATCGCCGTCTTCTGAGGTTTCGTCTTCTCGACCGTCGAAGTCGGTGACGCCGTCGGGGCCGCAACCATCGGAGACTTTCAGTTCGAGCAACTGAGGCAGCCAATGTTTTGGTCGAGTACTACCGAATTCGTGATGAGGTTCTCGGTAATCCTGATGCTGATTCTCAGCCTTTGAAGGACATCACTGCAGGTCCAGAGCCAAGAAATACAGATGAAACATTTTGCGGAGTATCGAAGGCTTGGGCATGTGCAAACAGGGCTACGGTTTGTTCACATCACGGGTGCGTCGGAGCCGGTCGAGGTTGATGGCGTGCGGATGGTGGATGCAGATGTGCACGGATGCTGGGCAGGTTGATGTGATTGATCTCGGCGACCGGGAAATCGGTGGTCATTTCGGCGGAGCGACCGCGGTATTTGCAATGGAATGTGGCCGTGGTCAAAACCGAGGAGGGGTGGAAGTTCGGGGATGCCACGAACGACTCGGCCCGGGGTGTCCGAAATGAAACGCATGATCATCATCGCCATCATCGCTGCTCTGCTTCTTGGGCATAAACAGATTCGTGGATCAGGCCAATGCCGAGGGCAGTATTCGATGCGGACAAGTAGCAGCAGTACGGGGTCCTGTGATATTAAGGTCGAGGCTCCTGGGTCTGTGGGCAGCCCGAAAACCTGGAAGAGCCCTGCGCTGACCTCGCGGGCACACCGGTACCGGCGATACCGGTGGGGATTCTGAAGAGAAACCACCCGGACACATATAGAAGGCTGCATCCGGTACGACATGCGTACTGGGAAATGTTTGATCTTCAAGCCGTCTGAGTCTCCCGACCCACGCCCTGCGGGTGCGCCTGAGCCTGTGGTGTTGGCGAGGGTCGCGGTGGAGCGGATGGATCTTCACGCCCCAGACATCGGACTGTGGCCTGACCCGTTAGAGAAGCTGCCTACAGGGCATAACCATGTGGGGTGGCATAACTGGATGTGGATCAGAGACCCAGGTCCTTCCACGTGGGGGCCGATCACCAAAACCGTGACCGAAGCAGGCTATGCGATCACAGCCACCGCGGCGGTAACGAAGGTGACCTGGGAGATGGGCAACGGAGACACCAAAGTGTGTGACAAGGGAATGGAACACCTCCCATGGCAGGAAGACGACAAACCATCACCGACATGCGGGTATGTCTATCATCAGCGCGGGGACTACACGGTCACCGCGACCGCGCATTGGGTGATCGTATGGAGTGGGTTGGGGCAGCAGGAACCATTGAGATGGATTTGTCGTCTCAGGTGCATACGAGTGTGATCGAAGCGTTTGCGGTCAATATTCCCAACGGGAGGCGTCACGAGTGCGCCTTCCTCGTCAGTCTCCGAACCCAACTGGCATCCGACCGCGCTGGCTCCTGCCCACGACCACAACAAACACGGCTGCTGACGCGCGACGCATCCGTTCGTGGAGTTTCGACTCAGAGGTGAGCCCATCCAGCGAGACGGGGGCCTCGGTGTCGTCCTCCTGGATCTCCCCAGCGGCCTTGGCCTCGAGCTTTCTCGCGCGGCGTGCAGCCACGTGTTTGAGGTGCTCCTGGTGGTGTTTGATCACGAGTTCCCGGCAGCTCCCGCGGTCCTCCAGGGCCTTCAGGATCTCGTCGAAACGAAGGAGCATCAGGTCCTCCGAGACCGCGACCTGGTTCCGGTCCTGCAAGCGTTTCGCGACCTCGCCGAAGGCCAGATGAAAGACGGGGATGGTTTCCAGCAGCAGGAAAAATCGTCCCTGACGGCTCCGGTCATCAACCTGCGGGTTTTTGTGACGTTCCATTTCCAGCGGGCACGTTTCCTGAAAGGAAGTTTCCGTGCCACCTGTTTCGCGGTGTCCCCGTCGGTGAGCAGGTCGTCCAGGCCGTCAATCGGTTCGCTGCCGAGCAGAGCCACCAGCAACCGGAACGGAATCAGCGGACGGGGAGAAGGGCCAATCGAGCTTCTCCAGCCGGATGGGCAGGCCGGCGAGCAGGGCATCAACCCGCGACTCGATCGCCGCTCCCCTCGGTAGGCGACGCACCGCTGCGAAAAATGATGTTCTCGATGTCCGTCGCGGTTTCAGCCACATCGAAGGCGGACTCGGGAATCGAGGCCACCACCCTGCTGCAGGGTCCATGGCTCGGGCGTCCTCGCTCAACCTTCGGAAATGCTCGAACAGGGGGCGGGGATTGCTTCTGTCGATCAGCAACAACTGGAAGAAATAGGCTGCGACGCTCTCGGCCAATTCATCGTCGGTGTCGGGTTGCTTCTTGAGCAGACGAGCGGTCCGCCAGCACATCCAGACCAGCCCCAGGCCGTAGTACGTCGCGCCGTCACGCAGGCAGGTCCGGAACAGGTCGACGATTCCCTTGACCAGGCGCGCCAGATCCTTGTCATCCAGGCTGCTGGCCTGCGCGGCACGGTGGTGGAACTGGTCGAGCCGGTAGCGGAAGCTTCGCCCTCTCGTCGCCAACGGGCCGGATCGTGCCGCAGAACCTTTGAACAGCATCCGCGGGGCGCGATGGAAAACTCCTGGTTTGAGACGCAAGGACGGGCTCGTCCGCTTCTCCGCGGGCGCCTCCTTCACGATCATCGGGTCCGCGTTGGGGTCGGTCCTGGCGTTCAGCGAGGTCGCGATCGTGGCCGGATCCAAGGTGATGTCGATACCCGCAGAGCCGACAAGATCGGTGATGACCCTCGAAGACGGTCGTGACGAGGAACTGATCGAGCGGGTAGGCGGTCCAGTCGTCCTCCTCGCCGGGTAAAAACCTTCTCGGGTCCAGCGTCCCTCCGGGATTCGTCGTGGCGTTGATGATCGCTCCTCCTCGCCTGCCCGTTGCAGCGCCCATTGTGTCAAATGCGCGGCTGCCGGTGGCGGATTCGGCGAAGCGGTTTTTGACCATGAGTCGATATTGACCAGGGTCAGGTTTTGTTTTAGCGTGGATCCATGAGTGATCGAGGTGAGCCGCCGGCGCCAGGACCCGGAGAGGATCTTCACCGAAGCCATGCGCCTGTTCGCTGAGCGAGGATTCGACGCCGTCACCGTCGCCGACATCACCGAGGCCGCAGACATCGGCAAGGGCACCCTTCTTCACGCACTTCCCCAGCAAACGCGACGTCTTCCGGTACCTGGGGAGCAAGTGGTTCAGGTCGTCCTCGATGCAGATGTGAGCGACGGCACCGCCGAGGAACGTCTCCGACGGATGCTCGACGCCGCCGCCGACTGGCTGGAGGCCCACCCCGAACCTGCCCGGCAGATGGTCAAGGCGCGGTCCTTCAACCTTTCCCTCGACCTCGGGTCGGAGAACCAGAAGCGCTTTCATGCGGTCGTCGTGGATGTCTCACCGTGGGACGCAGCAGCGGTGAACTGCGCGACGACGTGCCCTCGAGGCCGCCGCCCTGGCCGTGCAGTGCGGCTACTACGCGTGCGTGATGACGTGGGCCACGCACCCGACGGGGAGCCGCTGCGTGACCGGTTGGCCACCTCCCTCGACATTCTCCTGAACGGGCTGAAGTGACCCGTCCCACGACGAACCATCGCGCCCTGCTGACCGCCGCGGGCGCGGGCATGGCGGTCTCCGCCATGATGCAGACCTCCTGGGCAACGCGACCCCCGGATCGTCGACGAACTGGCCGCGCCGGAGCTGTACGGCTGGGTCGCCGGCAGCTACCTCGTGTGCTCCACCCTCCTGCTGCCGCTGTTCTCCCAGTACACCGACCGCCTGGGAACCCGCCGCATCCTGGTGGCGGGGCATGCCTGCTTCCCTGACCGGCACCCCTGCTGATGTCCTGGGCGCCCACCATGTCGCTGCTGCTGGCGGCGCGGGTCGTCCAGGGCGTCGGCGCTGCTGCCATCATGCCCGCGGTGCTCGCCGCCTGGGGCTGGGCCTCGACGCGTCCTCCCGCGCCCGTGCGCTCTCCCGACTGGCGATCATCCAGCTGGGTCGCGAACCTGATCGGCCCGCCGCTGGGCGGTCTGGTTCACCGACGGGCCCGGGTGGCGTCTCGGGTGCTGACCCGGGTGCCGCTGTCGCTGGTCGCGCTGCTCGCGTCCCGGAGTTTTCCCACCGCCACCCCGCCCGAGGGCTGGTGGCGCGTCACGGTGCGCGGATCGCCGCCGCGCGGCGCCATCCCCGGGCGCTGGTGTGGCTCGCGGCCCTGTCGGGGTGATCTCGATCGGCGCGATCACCTACGCACCGCTGGCCCTGCAGACCCTCCACGGCGTCGGCGCCACCACCACCGGCTGGTTCCTCATCCCCATGCTCTCGGGATCGGGGCGGGAACCTTCGCCTCCGGGAGGCTCGCCCCGAGCACATGGGTGCGTCCCTCGGCTGGGTCCTGGGGTGTGCCGGGGCGGCCCTGGCGGCCTTCCCCAGCTCTGTCGTTTTCCTGCTGGGCATCACCCCTGCTGGGGTGGGGTCGGCCTGCGCCCTGCTGCTCCCTTGACGCGCAGGCAACCGCATCTCGAGGAGCGCATGGCGCAGGGCCAGCGGAATGGTGCAGTTCGGTCGCAACGCCGGCGCTGCTGTCGGGATCCCCCGCCCTGAGCTTGTGGATCATCTCCGGGCTCGCTGCGGGCCCCGCCCCTGACCGGTCTGTTCGCCACACTGGCCGTTCCTCGCCGCCCTTGGGCTGGTGGTGTGGCTCACGAAGGGCGGCGTGAAGGAGAAGAAACCATGATCATCGGATTCTGACCGGGTGCGCGCCACCGACATCTCCCCTGGCGGGTGGCAAGGAGCCAACCTCGGGAACTGATCGCGGCGGCCTTCCCGTCCCCGGCGGATTCTGCGTCACCGCCGAGGCCTACCGGAGCGCGATGACCCCGCTTCGGGAGGAGATCGCCGGATTTCTGGAGGCCGGGAACCACGACCGGTTGCGGGAACTCGTCGCCGCCGCCCCTGCTGCCCTGAGGGGCTGGCTGATCGGATCCGTGCCGCCGCGGGAAACCCTCGACGGGCCGGTACGCGGTGCGGTCCTCGGCCACCGCCGAGGACCTCCCGGATGCGTCCTTCGCGGGTCAGCAGGAAACCTACCTGGGGGTGGTCGGCGGGGATGCCGTCGTCGAGGCGGTGCGCTGCTGCTGGGCGTCGCTGTGGAGCGACCGCCATCGCCTCACCGCGACGAGCAGGGATTCGCCCACGACGACGTCGCCCTGGCGGTCGTGGTGCAACGCATGATCCCAGCCGACGCCGCAGGTGTTGCGTTCACCCTCGACCCGGTCACCGGGCGCAGACGAGTGGTGATCGAATCCGCCTGGGGGCTCGGCAGAGGTCGTCGTCTCGGTGCGGTCACCCCCGACTCCTTCGCCGTCGAACGCGGTCGCATCGTCGAACGACAGCATCGGCGACAAACGCATCCGCATCGACATGACCGCCACCGGCGAAAACCGCCACCACCGAGCTCCCTGGTGAACAACGCCGCCGGGCCTCTCTGCCGATCGTGACGTGGTCGCGGTGGCGCGGCTCGCCGAGCAGGTCGAGCGCCACTACGGCCGGCCGATGGACGTCGAATGGGCCCTGGCCGGCGGGAAGCCGTGGCTGCTCCAGGCTCCGGCCCATCACCACCACTGCCCCGGTGGGGCCGGATCGGCGGGTCGGGCGGATGTCGCTTCATCCGCAATGACATCATCGAGCACTTTCCGTCGCCGTATCCCTCTCGACCCTGATGGTGATCCGAGTCTGGTGCGCTGCCTCGACGCCACCACCGGGTTCGCAGGGCCCGGATGCGGCCCATCGACGGCCTCGTCGAGATGGATGCCGATGGCGCCGTCACCATCGGCCATCCCAGGATTTCGTGGTGGCGGTTGCCAGCCGGGATCGTCCGGATCGCCCGGATCCCGTGGCGCGACCCCCGCGGCTGGGATGCCGACACCGGGGCCAGGGTGCGGCGGTTCACGGCCCGGCTGCGCGACCCTGCCCGTCGCGACTGCCCGGCGCGGAGATCGCCGATGCCCTGACGGAGGCGTCCGCCAGGTTGAGGCCATGGTGACTTCCGTTTCGTCGACTACCCTCGGCTCCACGTCCTGCGCGGGTCCGGCTCCGCGTCCCTGCTGCGCCTGGCAAGGGTGAAAACCCGACCGAGGATCTCCTCGGCGACCCTCGACTACGCCACCGTCGTCATTGACCGGGAACTCGGCCAGCTCGTTGCAACCATCCCCGAGCCGGTGCGGCGGCTGCTGGAGCAGGACCCCATCGACGTCGACGCCGTCACGCAGCAGGATCCCGAGTGGTGGGGAAGGTCGAGAACTTCCTCGCGGAGCACGGGGCCCGCACCACCCGCATGTACCAACCGTTTTCCAGCCGCTCGTGGCGCGAGGACCTCCCCGCCTTCCTCGGGACGGTCGCGATGATGGCGCACACCGAGCGGCGCGAACCTGTCGCCGCGCGACCCCACGCCGACCTGATGGCCGAGGCCGCCGGCAGGCTGCCCTGGTTCCTGCGTCGCCGGTTCCTGCGTCTCGTCGACGACTACCGCGCCGGGCACGTCACGCGGGAAGCCGGGGTGGTGGATTTCGAGGAGCTGGGGGGAGCAGATGCGCCGCCTGGCCCTCGAAGCGGGACGCCGGATGGCGGCAGCCGGGCTGCTGGCCGAACCGGGGAGGTGGCGCTGCTCGGTTTCGATGAGCTGCTGAGCTGGCTGCGCGGCGAACCGGTGGACGTCGCGGGATCGTCGAGCGACGCCGCCGCGCCCGGCCCGCGCTCTGGCGTCGTGGCAGCCGGAACACGACACCGTGAAACCTGGGAGGCGGCATGACCGGGGTGGCAGCCAGCCCTGGGGTCATCTCAGGGCCGGTGCGGATCATCGCCGGCCCGGCGGAGTTTCAGGTGCCTGCGGCCCGGCGACGTCCTGGTCTGTCAGGCCACGGACCCCGCCTGGACCCCGCTGTTCGCCTCCGCTTCCGCTGTGGTCGCGGAAACCGGGGGACTGCTGTCGCACGCCGCCATCGTCGCCCGCGAATACGGCATCCCTGCGGTGCTCGGGGTCGTCGAGGCCACCACCCGCCTCCACGACGGCCAGGTCGTCACGGTCGATGGAAGCGCAGGACGGGTGCGAATGGAGGATTCGTTCCGGCCCGCCGCCGGCTGAAACTGGGTTCAGGCCCTGAGGTCCGGAGAACTGTGGTCGGCAGAACCGGGGTGGTGATGGGCCGTGCGCAGCGTGCTGTGCCTGGTGCTGATTGGTGCGGATCTGGATTTGTCCCTACAGGGTTGTGGATGTCTGGGGCAGGGGACCGTGAGCTGCGGTGTCGATGTTTTCTTCGGGTTCTTTCACATGGGCTGCGTGGAGGGTCAGAAAACGAGCGAGCAATCTCCTCGATCATGTCGATAGTTAATCTCGTAAGTAAAAATGAAATAAAACCTTAAACAGGGCTAGCATGGCATCGCTTCGGGTCCACTTTCTCGTTTTCCGGGGCGGTTGATCGAGATGTGAAGGGGGATTTCATGAGGAGAACAACGACATCGCGAGGGGGTGGCGATCAGTTGCTCTGCTCATGTCAGCATTGATGGGCGTAGCGGGAGCATGGATCAGCCCATCGCCCTCCCATGGCCTGGCGCCGGATTCCGTGGGGTAAAAGCTCCCAGCCTCGTGAAACAGGACGGCGGCAAAAACAAGCAGATCGTGGGTGGTATCAGCAGCAGCGAGGGTGTTCTGACCGGAGACCCGAACGATGGCGTCAAATGGAGAGTCACCGTTCCGGGCAGTCAAGTGAAAAACAGCGACACGCTCACGATCAAGGAGGAACACAAGCAAGATGGTTCCACCTTCACCGTGAAGGGAGAACGGCGTCACCTCTCTACCGCGTCCGCGACACCGCGGAGTGCCTGCGGGAGCCATCTGCCTCTGACTGCAGCCAGACCCTCTACCCCGAAGCAGGTGGGGCCGGTGGCAAGACCACCGTGAAGATCGATGACGATGCGGACACCGTCGACGTGACCTACGCCAACGGAGCCAATTTCACCGATGAGTACGTCTACGTCCTGGAGGTCGACCTCAAGGTCAAGGAAAAGATCCTGCCGGGAACGTATTTCAGTAACAAAGCCCAGATCAACGAAAGACCCGTGTTCGGGTCTTTTAGCAGCGGGGACGGAAACGGCTCAAGCGTAGGCGGGATCCAGATCGAAAAAGACGTTCGGCGGTGCTCCTCCGCCTGGAGGCACTCGCCGCAGGCCCTCCCGAATCAGCGTCCAGGCAGACCAGTTCCGGATGATGCGGTTTTCACCGTGCGCTATCGCTACACCTACGAAGGCGAGGAGCGCAGCGGAACACTTGAACTCAAGAGTCCGAACTGGAGCCGCGTCCCTGCACAACGTTCCTGATGGTTCCGTCGTCACGCTCACGGAGGATGAACCCACCGTGGCGGGAGTCACTCTCGGTGATCCGGAGTTCTCCGGACAAGGCGTGACAGATGGGGTTCCGGACGCCCGAAGTGCCCAGGTCACTGTTTCCCCACGCCGGGTCCATTTAGGAGCATAACTAGGGTGACGCTGAAGAACCCGATCGCCACGCCGCTGGCCGTCGTCGACGTGACCCCGGGTGTGTCCGCGGACTCCACGCAACCATCCGACCCCACAGTGAAGATTGTTCAGAGCCCGGACATCACCTACTCCGAGCCGCAGATCACCAAAGAAGGAAACCGGGCGACGGTGACGATCACTGCGCGCCCGAACCCCGGAGGAGCGGCAAGGTGATCGACGAGAAGAACCTGCCGGAGGGGTGGAAGGCTAATGGTGATGGTTCTTTCACGTTCACCAAGACTCGTTACTCAACCAAACTGCGCAGCGGTTCCGGCGATTCCGGTTGTGAAGGCGGGGGTGTGTCCGGTTGATTCGGTTACTCCTACTCAGCCGAGTGTGACGGGTGTTGAGGACACTGATGTCATTGATTACGGTGAGCCTGTTATCGCTAGTGATGGTGATCGGGTGACTGTGACTGTTACTGCGACGGCGAAGCCTGGTTCGAGGATTGATACTGCAAATTTGCCTGAGGGTTGGGCTGTTGTGAATGGGGTTGTGACCTATTCCACGACGGTGACGCAGCCAGTGTGTGATTCCGGTTGTTCCGAGGATTGATGTGGGTGCCTGTCCTGCGGATTCGTTGACTCCTTCTGCTCCTTCTGCGGTGTTTGATCCGGTTGAGGGTGTGGAGTTTTCTGAGCCGAAGGTGACGGTTGATGCTGGGAAGGTGACTGTTACGGCGACTGCTGCTGCGAAGGCTGGTTTCCAGTTTGGTGGTGTGTTGCCGGATGGTTGGACTCGGGTGAGTGAAACTAGTGCGACGTTCACTCAGTACTAAGGATCAGCCGGTGTGAGGCCACGAAGGTGGTTCCGGTGGCGCCTGTGGTGTCGGCGAGTGTGTCAAGGTTGGTTCCACGGAGCCTGGTGAGCCTGAGGTCACGTTGCCGACTACGGAGGGCATCACGTATGCGCTGACCAGTCACGAGATTGTGGGTGGGAAGTTCAAGTACACGGTGACTGCGACTCCTGTGAATGGGAAGTTCGTGATTGATGCTGACAAGCTTGGTGAGGGTTGGGGTGCTCCTGTTGATGGGGTGTCGACCTTTACTGGTGAGGTTGGTGTTCCTGCGTGTGTGCTTTGGTTGTTCCGAGGATTGATGTGGTGCCTGTCCTGTGGATTCGTTGACTCCTTCTGCTCCTTCTGCGGTGTTTGATCCGGTTGAGGGTGGAGTTTTCGAGCCAAGGTGACGGTTGATGCTGGGAAGGTGACTGTTACGGCGACTGCCGCTGCGAAGGCTGGTTTCCAGTTTGGTGGTGTTGCCGGATGGTTGACTCGGTGAGTGAAACTAGTGCGACGTTCACTACTACCAAGGATCAGCCGGTGTGTAAGGCCCCTAACCCCGACCCCGACCCCTGACGCCGACGTGCCGACGGTCACTCCGACCCCGACGCCGACGCCGACGGTCACCTGGCCCCTGACGCCGACGCCAACGCCGACGGTCACTCCGGCCCCGACGCCGACGCCAACGGTCACGCCGACCCCGACCCCGACGCCGACGCCAACGGTCACTCCGGCCCCGACGCCGACGCCGACGGTCACTCCGACTCCCGACGCCGACGCCAACGGTCACGCCGACCCCCGGACGCCGACGCCAACTGTCACGCCGACCCCGACGCCGACGCCGACGGTCACTCCGGCCCCGACGCCGACGGGCACCGTCACTCCGACTCCCCGGTGAGGCCGCTTCCGCCGCCGGTGAAAACCGGGTCTCGCCGAAGACCGGCGCCTGAGGCCCGAATGGTGTGATGAAATCTGGGCCCCGGTTCCACGGAATCGGGGCCCAGCCCTCATCCGCCACACCGTAGACTCGCGCCATGGACGACACTCCAGCGCTCAGGACGCTCCGGGAGCTCGGGGTGAACACACCGAGATCAGACACGGACCTGTCGGTTCGGTCGCGGAGGCGGCTGCGGTGCGCGGTATTGAGGTGCGCGACCTCGTCAAAACCATCGTCGTGCGGCGCGGCGATGGCGACTACATCTTCGTTCTGGTGCCGGGGGACCGCGAGTTCTCCTGGTCGAAGTTGCGGTCCCTGCTCGGGGTCTCCCCGGCCTCGATGCCCGACGCCGCTGAGGCGAAACAGGCCACCGGATACGAACGCGGCACCATCACGCCCCTTCTGGGGCCACCCATCCCTGGCCGGTGTTTGCTGACTCCGCGATCATCGGACGGTCTCATCTCCATGGGAGGTGGGGCTCACGGGGTAGGGGTGAACTCCGAGCCGACGACGCGATCGCCGTCCTGGCGCCACCGTCGCCGACCTGGCTGTCTCACCTTCCCGTGCTGGTTGAGCCAGCCACGTCCGTCGTCTGCGTCACGGAAAAAGTTATGGTCACGCCGTGAAAGATTTTGTGTCGTGTACGGTACACATTCTTTCCAAATGACATAACGACGAGGGGGCGATGCCCTGTCGAGAGCCCTCGCCGTTGCGTGGGGCGTCTTCCTGTTCGGGTCACCCACCCCTGAGGGAGACCGTGGAACAGGTGTCTTGTATCTTATGCCGGGGAATTCGGCAGGTGACGAAGCTTGCCGAAGATTTCCCTGCAAGCGATGGGAGATGGTGTGGAGCCCAGATACCAACAGTCCGGACCGCCGATGAGTGGGTTCGATCCGGCCTGGCATCCCCAACCTGCAGCGCTGCGGGGCCCTTCCCCGCAGCCCTCCCGCCACAGCCCCAGTACGGCGCATCCCCGTGGGTCACCCCTGTGCGGCCTGTCCTTCAAGGTGGGCCGATGCAGGAGCAGGACCACTGATCAGCTGGCGGCCACCGGCCTCTCGCCAGCCGTCGCGCGGACCGCAAGGCCTGGTCGTCCTGATGGCCCTGCTGGTGCCGGTCCTGCTGATCATCGGGGTGGCGGCGGTCGTGAACCGTTCGCCACGTGAGGTGACCGGTCCTGAGGTCACATGGTCGCCTGAAGTCCAGGCCACCCGGACATCTGAAGCTCGCCCCACCCGGACATCTGAAGCCTCGCCCCACCCGGACATCTGAAGCTCGCCCCACCCGGACGCCCGAAGCCTCGTGCCACCCGGACATCTGAAACTCGTCCCCGACACCGGAGCCGACCATATCTTTTCCCCAGGTGGAGGTGCCGCTGCCGCCCAGCTGGCTTCCGTCACACGACTGGAAGCGAGCTGCCGACCACCAGCGACAAGGTTTCCGACAAACTGGTGGCCCACCCGATCAACAAAGGCGAACTATCCTGTCGGGAACTGTCCTGTTCCGCCGAAGGGGTTCAGGAATCGCGAACAGCACGCCGCCTACTACAGTCCATGATCAACTGCCTCCAGGAGGTGTGGCGCCCCTACCTGACCGCTCGGCATTGAACAGAAGCCCGTCAGCCTGGTTGCCTACGACTCGAACGTCGCCACCCCTGTGGCTCCGACAACCAGGCGCGACGGCCTTCTACTGTCCCAGCAACGCCACCATCTACCTATCGCGGAAGAAGTACGAGTTCGATGTAGAGGCCTGGTTTCACGCAGGCAGAACGGCCATTCACGAGCACTTTCACCACATCCAGAACCAGCTCGGAATCAGCAGATACGCCTACGCGCACTTCGATGCAGACCAGATGGAGATCAGCCGTCGTATCGAACTCCAGGACATCTGCTCGACCGCGCGGCTGCAGTTGACCCTCAACCTGGGGGTCACCGCCGACGACTACGCGAACTTGCTGAAGTACTCGTTGGGAGACGAGCAGCACGGCACCAAGGAGACGATCAACCATTGACGAGCCGGGCTTCTACATGCCGACGCTGCAGGGGTGCAACACGTGGGGAGTCCTTTCGGAGGATGTGGCCTGACCGAGTCTGGCCACATCCTTGCCACCCCACGCGCCGAAAGGAAGGTAACGAAATACCTAGTGCATGCCGACGGGCTGGACGATCGGTGTTTTTGCCGTGACGAGTGTCAACCTCGTGCACTGTCTGTTGTGTTGCTCGCCAGAAAGGAGTTGAGGGCATAGACTTCCGTGGCGTAAGGAGGGAAATGTTGAAAACACCCAAAGTTCGCGGATTAGGAAGGCCGTTGGCCTTCGTCTTCGCGTCCCCTGCTCGGGCTGTCCGGGATTGTTGTCACGAGTTCCGAGGCCAGGGCGGCTGAGATCCCGGCGATCGATGCTTCCAGTATTGAGATCACGAAACTGACCGATGAGGAGCCGGAGCTCCGCGAGGAGTGTCGCTCAGGTTTCTGCGCAATGGCGCATACCGGACGGCGCGGGCAAGGCTCGGCGATACCTTCTAGCTTGTACTTCCCAAGGAGCTTGGGGCGTTCGAGGTGTCTTCGATCTCAAGGATGAGGATGATGATTCGCTCACCCTATGGAGGCTGCGAAGCCTCTCTCCGAGAGGTCGTCTGCACTTTCAACAAGAACGTTGAAAACAAACACGACGTCAACGGATCGCTCTGGGTGAAGACTCAGGTGAAGGAGACGACGAAGGCCAGTTCGCTTGAATTTGAAACTAACAATGGAGTGAAGGTCCAGGGTTCCGCTTCCTAACGGACAGCAGGAGATTGGGTACAACCCCATTCTCCCGACTGAGAACAGCAAATCCGGTGGTTCCTCGGGACCGACCGGACAGCCGTGTACTGGCGCGTCGTGATCCCCGGTTCCAAGATCGCCGAGAAACTCGACGTGACCATCGTCGACGAATACGGACAGGAAGGTGCCACTCTGACCATGTCGGAGGGGTACCCTAAGGTCTTCTGGGTCCCCGCGACGCCGGAGTGCTGGGGAGAAGTCAGCAGCGAGGCGTGCCGCCATGACCCTGATGCCTCCAGTGTGCCGTCGGCTGCGGTTGCCGTTGATGATGACAAGGATGAGGTGAAGGTCACCCTCGACAACAAGGGACAGAACTTCCAGGCTGACCGGATCTATGTGCTCGATCTGGAACTGAAGACCGGTGGGGAGATCCCCGTCGGCGGCAAGTACATGAACCGGGCCACCGTGGGCGACGAGCTGCCGTGGCCACCGCTGAGAAGCTTCCCTCGGGCGCGGGCGTTGGGACCGGCGCGGTCGTTGGGCATATCGAGATGAAGAAAGTGGTCACCGGCGGACAGGTCGATCCGGCGACCACCTACCCGGTGGCCTGGTCCTACCAGTACAAGGGCGCCACCCGCAGTGGTGAGTTGTCTCTGAAGGGTGACGGGACCATGGAACCCCTCAACAACGTCCCCGATGGGGCCGTCGTGACGCTCACGGAGAAGGTGCCCCCTGTGGCGGGATTCGAATCGGTGATCCTGCTTTTCCGGAGAGGGTGTGGCTGACAACGCCCCGGATGCGAACAGCGCTCAGGTGACGGGTTGAGGGGTTGAAGACCCGCGAGGTGACCCTCACCAACTCGGCGAATGCTGTCGAGAAGGATAACCGGCCCCGACTCCGAGTCCGACCCCAAGCCTCGACGCCGACTCCGGCCCCAGTTCCGAAGCCCGACGCCGACTCGGCCCCAGTTCCAAGCCCGGCGCCGACTCCGGCCCCAGAAACTGTCCCAGTAACCCTGGGAACGGTCGAGGTGAAGCCTGGGACGTGCCCCGTGAATGGCGCTGAGCCGACGGACCCTGACGGTCACGGTCACTCCCACCGAGGGGATCGTCTACCCGAGCCGAAGATCACCAAGAACGGAAACAGCGCGACGATCCAGATCACCGCAACTGCTGAGGGCGGGCAGGATCATCGATGGGCAGAACCTGCCGAAAGGTTGGGCTGCCGCAGAGAATGGTTCGCTTCGTGTTCACTCGGACGGTTGCGATACCCGCGTGCGGGAAGGTCGTGAAACCTGGTCTGCCGAGAACCGGCATCTGAGGGTACGCGTAGATCTCGGAAATGGAGCAGGACCCTTGACCTGATCGTGTCGGGGGTCCTGTCCTCTTTTGGCCGGGGACCGATGTGTCGCGATCCCGGAGAAGGCAGCTGACTAGGGGGTTTGTCGTCGAGGTGGCTGTGGCGACTGTAAAACCCACCGAGGCGGCATCGTCGCGGGATGTCGGCTGTTGGTGAAGGGGCGTAGCCATAGTAGCTTCATGCTTCCGGCGAAGAACACGGCGCGCAGGCGCGGGGCTAGCAGATTGGGCTAGTTCTCCGCAGGGCTAGCCGTAGTTACTGTTCGGGCATTGACTTTAGGTCAGGCGAAACCTCTCGACAGGAAGGAATCCCCATGAAGTCGCCCCTACTGGGACGTCATCATCACGGGTAGAAGTGATGCGACTGTCAATGGGGTGCAGGTCGAGATGGTGGTGCCCAGCAACGTCTACTCGTCGGTCTCTCCAACACCTCGCCGCCGAGGCGCGCCAGGCTGGGCGTCCTGTTCTTGCCCGCGGTGTGGACGAGACCCGGGGTGGTCGGGTGTCGTGGTTCACGGTGGATGCCGATGGGCAGGCAGCCGCGGCGCAGCCGCCCTGCGGCGATGGCCACAACACCAGACGCTCGGTGCCCCAGCAGGGCGGCCCTCGCCGAAGCCGCGACGTGCCCCTGCCCCTCAGACGGAAGCCGAGAACGAAGCATCCGAACCGTCGGCGGAGCTGTCGCCCGCCCGGGCTCTGGCCAAGCCGGAGTCGCAGCCCTCCAGCCCCAGGATCTCGGTCTCCTGCGCGGGCGCGAATGCCCGAACCGCAGGAAAGCAGCATTCCCTCGGTGCCGCCGGATGCGCCCCCGCCGCCCGAACCTCCCCGGCAGGTCATTGCCTCCGGTCGGTCAGGACCTCCCCGACAGCTGGAGGGTCCCAGGCCGCAGGGTCCGACCAAGGCGTCGCCTCGTGCGATTCCGCCGACGCCCCGCGGCAGGCCCCGCAGCCCCAGGGCCCCCTGAGGCCGAAGCCCCAGGGTAGGCCGCAGAGACCGAGTGGTCCCCCGCCGAATCAGGGAACCCCATGCCGAAACCACAGGAAATCTCCCCGTCCGGGGCTTCTCCGGACGTGCCGTTCCGATCGATCTTCATGAACGTGCCGACATCGCAGGCCCTCGCCGTGCCGGAGACGGCACCGTCGTCTCTGCTCGTGCGGCCCCCGAAGGCCAGTGCCGCAGGAGGGATCCGCGGCGCGATGTACCGGCTGACGTCGGGGCGTGTGAACTTTGGTCCCAGCCAGACTCAGATCCGTCTTGCGGAGCGGGACTCACATCTCCCGGTCGCTGGAACGCCCCTACAGCACCGTGTTCCTCTCCTTCAAAGGCGGCATCGGCAAGACCTCGACGGCGGTCGGGGTGGGTCTGGCCTCGCCCAGGCGCGGGCGTGCCTCCCATCGCCATCGACGCCGACCCGGATTCGGGTGACCTGGCCGAACGATTGCTTGGTGAGGACGAGATGCTGCGGCTGCGACCGCGCAGCATCACCGACCTGGTGGGCGACATTCCGCGGGTCAAGACGTGGACGGACCCCGTCCGGTTACATCACACAGGTCGACAGGCTGCACGTCGTCGCGGGCGAGCAGGACCCGGCGGTTTCGGACAGTCTCACCGCCGACGGCTACCGGCGCGTCCACGAGCTCGTGCAGAACTTCTTCTCCGTGGTTCTCACCGACTGCGGCACCGGAGTGACCCACAACGCCATGAGTGGGATCCTCGCCAAGGCAGACAGCGTGGTGATCGCCACCGGCTACGCCTTCTCCGGAGTTAAACGGGCCGTCAGCACTGTCGACTGGCTCGCGAGCCACGGCTACGAGAAGCTGGCCCAGGAGGCGATCATCGTCCTCACCGACAAGGACAACGTGTCTATCCGGGCTACAGAAGGACATGGTGCGCACCCACCTGGCAAGCCACAGCCGTGCAGGGTGTTTGTGGTGCCGAACGACTCAGACCGTCGCCGACGGCGACCGCATCAGCCTGGAGCGGGTCCACCCCGCACCAGGGAGGCGTGGTCTGAGATCGCAGCGGCCCTGATCGACGGATACCAGTAGTCCCACGTGACGGTGCACTTCCGGGAGTGTGAATCTGCTCAGCGCCAAGATCGCCTGGAGTGCTGCACGACACGAAAGCGACGCGATGTTGCGCACGGGTGGATGCTGTTTCACAGCGTAGATGCCGGATGGGTGCGGTCAGCCTTCGCCTGCTCCGCCACCTGGTCGGGTTGGTTCACGATCTGCACCGTCCGCACCGGCTGTCCGGAGCGCAGCAGCATGGCGCGACCGATCGGGAGGGCGCGTGGCCGCTGATTGCCCAACAGCATGCCCTCGGAACGGTCGCCGGAGAACATGAATCCGGTGGCTCCAGAGTCGCGCATCGAGTTGATGAACTGGTCGTACATGGCGCGTCCCGCGCCGGTCATTCGCCGGGTCAGCACGACCGACAGTCCAACCTCGTTGCCCATCGGGACGAATGGCAGCAACGCCTTGAAAGGACCGGCCCCCGAGCCCAGCGCGCGTCGTAGTCGTCGATGAGGACAACGATGTGTGGAACCGGGGTGCCACCTTGACGGAAGCGTCGACGCTGCGCGGCACTCTGGCTTCCAGCTCGCACGATCGCCGCCACCAGCTCTGCGCCAGGACGGCGCTGGTGGCGGTTCCACTGAGATACCCTCCTCGGGGACGGCATCGGTGAGGGAACGCCGGGATCGAAGACCGCGAAAACCAGCTCCTTGGGGCTGTGGGTGCGCACCAGTTCGGCGATCACCCGCCGCAGCATCGTGGTGCGTCCGGTCCCGGAGTCGCCGAAGATGATGAGGTGACTGATCGGTCCCGTCCATGTCCAGCACCGTGGTCGATAGGTCGCTTTCGTCCAGCCCCAGAGCCACCATGGCCCTGCCCTCGGGCTTTTGACCCCGTCGGGAGGAAGGTCGGAGGGAAGCAGCCTGACCTCGACCACACGCTCCGCCACCCCTGGCTGAAACCGTCTCCGCGAGGTGTCGCAACCCATCCGCAGCGTCGTCGTCGGAGGCGACACTCGTCGATCCGTGGCAGCGCGACGTGCGCGAACAACCCACCTGCCAGCAGCGCTCTGCCGGGACGGTCGGACGGTAGGGTTTCCGCCAGGCTTCGTCCGTGCGACGACTCTGTCGGGTCGGCCAGCCGTAGCTCGATCTTGTTGCCGAAGAAACTCTGCTGGGCCATGCGGATCTCGTTCCAGCGGGTGGTGGTGGCCACGAGCGTGGATTCCGTGGGCGGCGCCGCGTCGCAGCAGATCGAACACGATCTCGGCCAGGTCGTCGAACTCCTCCGCGAGTTGCCCGCATCCGTCGATGAGCAGCACGATCTCGGCCAGGTTGACTGATGAGTCGTCGAGGACCTCGCGTAGCACTGTCAACGAATCGGCCCGTGTTGAGTGGAACAACGACTCCCGCTGGTTGAGAAGGCCCCGGATCTCCTCCAGGGTGCGGCGCACCACCTCACGGTCGGAGCGAACCGCCACCCCGCCGACGTTCACCAGATCACGCAGACTCAGCAGCGACGACCCGAGCAGGTCCAGGACGTAGACGCTGACCAGCGACGGTGAACGGGTCAGGGCCAGCGAGGCCGTGATGGTGCGCAGCAGGGTTGTTTTCCGCTGCCCGGCCCGCCGGTGATCTGGAAGTGACCGCCTGTGGCGAGGAGATCCAGCTCCCACGTGTCCTGCCACTGACGGGTAGGATCGTCGACGATACCGACCGGGAAACGCAGCGAGGCGCTGGAGCGGATTCGCAGCCCGGAGTTGGTTGGGTGGGGTCCCCAGCGATCGCGTCGAGGGTGGTGGCGGCGGGCAGTGGGGAAGCCAGATGGGCTGTGTGACGCGCTCTTGTTGTCGCAGCTGATCCAGCGACGGTGCTCAGTACCGTCGGACTTTCGTCGTCTTGGTGCTCACACGCGTCGCCGCAGGCGCGTCGTCTCCCGCCTCGGCGCGGGTGACGAGATAGCTGGGCACAGGAAGCACGACGGGGAGCTTCAGTTTTTGTCTCGAGGTCCGGGTCCTCTGGCAGGGGCTGGAGACGAACCCGGAACGGAACCGGGTGTAGGTGGTGGTGTCGACCTTGAGGTAGCCGTACCCGGGGATCGGGGGCAGTGGAAGGCATCGGTGGTTTCAGAATGGTGCGGGACCTCGCTCTCCGACAGGGTGCGCAGGCCGATCCGGTAGGACAGGTAGGTGTCGAGGCCGCGCAGCTTCCCACCCTCGATCCGTTGGCTGGACAGCAGCAGGTGCACCCCGATGGAGCGTCCGATGCGCCCGATGGACAGGAACAATTCGATGAAGTCGGGGCGGGCGGTCAGCAACTCACCGAACTCGTCGATGATGACCAGCAGATGCGGGAACGGGGGCCAGTCCCAGCTCGGGCGCGCTCGGCGCGCAGCGCCCGGTAGGTGGTGATGTCGGCGATGTTCCCGGCGTCACGCAACACCTGCTGGCGTCGCTGCACCTCACCGGACAAGCTGGTGTAGACGCGCTCGATGAGGCTGGCGTCGTCGGACAGGTTCGTGATGATGCCCGAGACCTGGGGTGCGCCGTCGAAGGGAGCGAAGGTGGCGCCGCCCTTGTAGTCGACGAGCACCATCGCCAGGTCCTCCGGGTCGTGGCTGATCAGTAGCCCCAGCACCAGGGGTGCGCAGCATCTCGCTCTTGCTGGATCCGGTGGCGCCGACGCACAATCCGTGCGGTCCCATGCCGTACCGGGCGGCTTCCTTGAGGTCGAGGGTCACGGGTTCACCGGAGTCGTCGGTTCCGATGCCGACCCGCAGGAACCCGGTTTCGCCGCGTGGCGCCCAGGCCTGGGAGAAATCGATGTCGTTGTAGCCGGGCACTCCCAGCAGCTCAGCGAAGTTCATGGCCTCCCTGGGCGGCGTCGTGTTCGTGGAGTCGGGGACAGGCGCAACGGGCTGAGGACGCGTGCCAGGGCCGTCGTCGAGCCGTGATCGAGGTCGTCGAGTTCGCCCGTGACGACCTGCGGGGCGGCATCTGGCCGGGGATAACTCTCGACGATGAAGTCTGTCGGGGTCGCGCCTTCGCTGATCCGCATGGTGATCGCTCCCGGCTCGGCCCTGCGGTCATCCAGGAGGTAGACGACCGTGGTGGCCACCTGCGACAACTTGATCTGGGGATCCGAGGGCGTGAGTGTGGCTGCGGACTGGCCGTACTGGTCGACGAGGACGAGGATGCGACTGTTCTGCACCTCGGTGTTGGTGAGCAGCGCTCTGCGGGTCTCGGCAGCGCTGGGGGCGGGCGTCGAGCCTGGTCCCAGCACGCTGCGCAGCCGCGCGATGTTCGGCACGATGATCCGTCCCGGCCCGAACGGGCCCGGAATGGTTTGCGACGCGAGCTGTGGCAGCCAGGAGAACCAGTCCCACTCGGCGCGATGTCCGTCGTCGACCACCAGCGCGAGGTAGGTCCTCGGGCGAGTGGATACAGCTGCCTGCGTGGCGATCAACCGCGCCACCTCGTCACGAATCCCGGCTTCCTGACGACGCTGACCGCGCCGACGGAGTCGAGGGAGATGAGCATCGGTACGCTGGGGGTGCTTCAAACGCGACCTGACCAGCCTCCACCTCACTCGCCATGAACGGACCGCTGCGGGTGCGCACGTTCTCGTCGGTTTTCACTTTGATCGTGCGGGCGAACGGTGCCGACCCCACGCGGATGGTGAGGAAGTCGCCGTCGCCGCGACGGCGTTCCCACAACCTGTCGGGTGACAAGGCGATGCTGGAGCAGCCTCACCCGGGTCGGGGTGATGCGGTGCGCGTCGGAGAGCCGTCTGGCCTCCGCGGAACGTGCATTTTGGTCGCGCTAGGGTCTCCAGGTATCTGAGATAGATGTCGCGGGCTTCGCGTCTGCTCCCTGCCGCCTTGCCGCGCTGACTGAGCATCATGATCGCCGAGGCCAGGACCGTGACGATTACCGCGGATACGCCCGACGGCGGCGAAACTGGAGTGACGAAACAGCATCATGACGGTCATGGATGCCCCCGGCACCGAGCAGCGGAAGGATGCGCAGCGCGGCGGCGCTAGCTCTGTCGGCCTCCTGAGGGTGGGTGGGTTCTCGAGGAGATCTCCGGCAGCGGGCTGCAGCGCCGGGGTGGCTCTGGCTGGTCGGTGACGATCCGTGCTCATCGGTCACCTGCCGGATGGAATCATGATCGCCGCTGCCAGTTCCCCGAGAACCACCTGTGTGTTCCCGGCTGCCAGCCGGAGGTGCAGGGCGGCTTTCCCGCCGGCGAGGTGCTGGTCGGGAAGGGGCGAATGGTGATGCCGGCTTCCCGAGAAAGCGCGCGATGCCGTCTCGTCGCTGGGCAGACGGGCAGCAGTCACGGCATGATGGTTTCGTCTTGACCCCTGCGGATCGCAGCCCGGCGGCGGTCCTGGTGGCGGTAGTGGCTCCTGCGGCGTTCGCCGATGCGATGATCACGACTCGCGTAGGGCTTCTGGTCGAGCTGTGTGGATGCGCGTCCCGCGTCGACAACTGTCACGGCGAAGAACCGGCCCAGTCCTCGGGCCATCGCGGCTGCATGCCTCGGGGACGGATGGTTGCCACACGTCCGCCTCGGTCAGGCGGTCGAGAGCTGGCTGAGAAGTCGGCGGCTGGCAGGTCCGAGCGCGCGGAGAAATGGATGATGTCCAGACGGGAGGCCAGGTCGTCGCCCTCGTCGATGGCCACATACCGCCACGGGGGCGTTGCGCACCGCAGCTAGGGGTCCGCGCCAGCCCGGGTGGCGATGCTGGTGGCGCCGACCCGCCGCTGGCTCCGATCACGACGACCCGCCGTCCGGTGGTGACTGGGCGCTGGGCCTGCAGGCTCGCCATGCGGGAGGCGACGCCGTCGCTGCGGAAGATGTGGGTGAAATCCAGGATAGGAACCGGCGCCAGCTGGCAGGGCGGCGTTTTCGACAGGCGGGCGTAGTCGGGATGGTCCTGCAGTGTCGGTGTCGATGGGTCGTCCTGATGGGCCGCTGGGACGGTGGTGTTCCAGACGGTGACGCTGAGGGCCGGAAGGGAGAAGAGGATGTGCCCGCCCCTGCCCTGCGTCATCTGCTGGCTGGGGCGAGGCACGGTGCGTCGGGGATTGCGGCTGCTGCTGGTGTTGGGGCAGGCGCTGGCGGGGAAGCCAACTGGCTCTGGTGGTGCGCATTGGCTGCTGCGAACCTCGCAGGTCACTTCCCACCGCTGGGTGGTGTTGTCGTCCTGTCACGACGTGGTGACGTGGAAAGATGTTGGGAAACCCCTGAGGGCTCGCTCACTGGAAGCCTCCAGCAGTTGGGGTGTACAGGTCGAACATACCTCCACCAGCAGGGATGGTGGCGATCACCGCGAATGTTTCCAGCCAGGTCGCGATCCTTCCCCAGCTGGGCGCCGGCCAGGTCGGAGACGCGAACGAAAGGGCACGATCGCCAGGCTCAGAGCCAGGGCGACGGCGGCCAGGGGAATCTAGATCAGATCCTGCTGGGACCACACGATGATTCCCGCCGTGACCAGAGATGCGCCAGATGGCCGCGCGCTCCTGTGGCCAAGGGAGCGGCGGCCCCGCAAAAGGTCCAGGCAACGGTCAACGCACCCACATCCTGAGGACCCAGGTGTTGCTGGTCACCGCTGCCGCCACTGACGATCATACCCAGCGCCCACAACACGGCGAGAGCAGCGCAATGGCGATGGACAGCACCGATGCGCGTTCCAGACGACCACGACCTCGCTCAGCGCCAGGTGGGCGCCACGCCCCACGGCATCGTCGGCCTTGAACACGGGCTACGGTGGAGTGAGCCGTGGGCCAGGCCGAGCACCAGAAGGGCGAGCGTAGCCGTGACCGCGCCCGCCCGCACGGGGGTCATCAACCATGGTATGGATCAGCCACCACGAACCTGCGGCGATGGCAGCTACCATTAACCCGGCGAGGTGGGCGAAGCGCTGGCGGTGGACCGTCAGGGTGATCAGCCGACAGCGAGCCACACGGAGCAGGACTCACCAGCGGTGACCACCCCGCCAGGTACTCGCTGCCAGGTCCACCAGAGACTCAGCGACACTGGCGGCCGCGAACAGGTCCAGGCCAGGTCCTTGCGCAGGATCCGGCACAGGCATGCTGATCGCGCTGGAGGCCTCCCACGATGCTGATCTCAGCGCGTCGGAACTCAGCGCCCCAGGAGCAGGATGATGCGCGTGGTAGCATCATCGAGCGCCGAGCACGCTCCTCAAACACCCAGCTGGCAGGAGGTTTCCGTCCATTCGTTCGGTGGTCCCGTGCCTTGCGGTGGCACTGGACGAGATCCGAGATGACGGGACGGAGGCGCTCTGTGTTTCCTGTGATAAACCGGAGGACGGTGCCGTCTCAAGTCCGAGCTGTCCCATCGGGAGGTGAGATTGACGGGTTCGCGGAGAGCGGTGGTGAGCGTGTAGGTGCCCTGTGGGCCGTGACCTCCGAGTAGTCCGAGAAGCTGGGGCAGCGCGGCGGTCGGCTGGTCGGCGGGAACGACGAGGTCCGCGCTGCGCACGGCACCCAGAATGCTGATCCGGAGGAAGGGTCGGCGGTCGCATGGCGTTTCCGTGGCGCTGACGGTGGAGTAACGCTGCTGTTGCTGCTGTTGCTTCAGGGCCTCGGCCCGGAAGATGGACATGACGAAGGCGATTGCCACGCACACGGCGCAGATGACGACCGTCAGCACCAGGCTGCCGCGACGAAGGTGCCCAGCCGGTGTCCAGCCAGACGATCCAAAATGCGCAATCCCAAACATGAAGCTAGCGAGAAGGGCGCCTGCGGCGTACCGCAACGGCGTCAATGAGTTGGTCGTCATAGGCGTACGGCAACCGTATCTCCCTTCGTGTGGTGGACTGGAGTTGTTTCTGGGCGAGGGATTGGGCCCATCCGTTGCAAAGAGCTAGCCTAGTCACTGCGGGAACCATCCCGGGTCCGGTGAACCTCCTCGAACTCCTGGACAGGAAGGCGACCCATGCAGTCACCTCACTGGAACGTCGTCATCAGGAGTGGCGGTGATGGCACCATCAACGGATGCCGGTCGAGATGGTGGGTGCCGGCCAACGTCTACCCTGTCGGTTTTCCAGCATCTAGCCGCATCGCACGCCAGCTGGGCAGCCTGGTGCTGGCCCGTGGGGTGACGAGACCGCGGCGGGCAGGTGGCACGGGTTCACGTGTAGACGCCGACGGGCAGGCTGTCGCAGCCGAACCGCGGTCGCGTCCGTTCCTGTGACCGGGCGGCGACAGGAGTGGTCCCGCGCCGGCGCCGGAGCACCAGCCATCGCCGCCACTGGCCTGATGAGCTGGGCGCCGCCATCAACGGATGGAAGACCACCCTCCACCAATGGCTGGACTCCGCCCGTGCCGGAGGCACAACCCGGCGGGGCCGGAAGAGTCCATGACCGCTCCCGCTGCGCCCAAGGTGTCGCCAGACCAGGTGATTCGGGGGTCGTCCACCCGGTGCGGGCGATGCCTCCGGAACCGGCGAGGCTCGGACGTTCTGGCGCCGCTGAACATGCCGCCCCGAGCCGGTGCTCGCGGACTTTGAACTCCGCACCTCACAGGTTCCGCAGCGGATCAGCAGGTCTCTGATGAACGTCCCGGCAACCTCCGGTCCAGCAGGCGACGGCTTCAGGCTCCGCCGCCATCGGTGCTTTTTGTGCAGCCTCCGAAGGCGGTGCCGCAGGGCGGTTTCCGTGGGGCGATGTACCGCTGACGGCGGACGGGTGAATCTGGGGCCCAACCAGGCTCAACTCCGCCTTGCTGAGCGTGATGCCCGATTTCCGGCTGCCCGGCGTCCCTACAGCACGGCGCTTTCGTGCCGTTCAAGGGTGGTACTGGCAGACGTCAACGACGGTTGGGGTCTACGCCTGCCCAGATGCGGGAGCGCCCCCATCGCCATCGATGCGAACCTGATTCGGTGACCTGGCCGAGTGGATGTCGGCGAGGAGGAAACTAGCATGGATCCATCCGCATAGCATTACCGATTTGGTGAGGGACATCCCGCAGGTAAAGACGTGGACGGACCTGACCGGTTGGCATCATGCAGACTCGATCGGCTGTACGTCTTAGCAGGTGAGCAGGATCCGGCGATCTCGGACAGTCTCACCGCCGAGGGTACACGAGGGTTCACGACCTGGTGCGGCACTTTTTTCCCGTGATTCTCACCGACTGCGGCACTGGGGTGACGCACAACGCCATGAAGGGAATCCTCGCGAAAAGCCGACAATGTGGTGATCGCCGCCGGATATGCCGTTTCGGGGGCGAAGCGGGCCGCGAGCACCCTCGACTGGCTCGCGCAGCACGGCTACGCCAGACTGGCGCAGGAGGCGCTCGTCGTCCTCACCGACAAGGACGGGGTTTCGACGCGGGTGCGCAGGACACGGTGCGCGATCACCTGGCCACTCACAGCCGGCAGGTGTCTCGTCGTCCCAATGATCCCGCAGTGGCCGATGGCGACCGCATCAATCTGGCGCGGGTCCATCCCCGTACCAAGCGATGCGTGGGCCGATGGTGGCGGCTGCCGTCATCGACGGCTATCGCTGATCCATCCCTGCAGTGCTCGCTGAGTGGTTCCACCGGTTTCCCCTGATGCCGGTGGAATCGGCCTGCGCTCGCGGAGCGTTCAGTGTTGGGGAAGGCCCGGTGCCGCTCGCGGTCAGGTGTCCCGCTGATACCAGGGCTTGATGTTCTTGACGACGTCCGGGGGCAGATGGAGCGCAGCACGATTTTCTGTCTGCTGATCAGACTCGATGATGGTGGTGTTTTCGTGGAGAACGCACCTCGATTCCCAGGGGCGTGGAGTCGAGAATGTCTACCTCACCCACCTCGTGTCTCGTGCAGCGTTCCCCATCAGAGATCTCGAGGGTGGTGTGGGGCAGGGCGGTTTCTGGGACGGCGAGTGCCACTGGCATCACTTCGTGCAGGTAGCGGGCGCGTCACCATGCGGCCCTGTGGGCCCAGGCGGTAGCCGAGCGAGGCGTAGGGTGGCTCCCGCGTCCAGGCAGTGGTGGAAGAAGTGACTGATGAGCGCAGGAGTCAGGTCTCTTTGTCGCGTGGGCCTGAGAATCTGGAGCCTCTCGACCACGCCCACCGGCTGTGGGACGGAAATGATGAGGCCATCGCTGTCGCCCCCGAGACGATGGAGATTGAGTCCTTCGGGAGAGCGCGCGTGCGTGTTCGGTGACGAGTGTCGGGCTGAAGGGTTCGCACAGCGGCTCGACGACTCGAAGCGGGTCCGGTGGCGCGCAGCCCGCCGCCGCGAGTACCTGCAGGGAGAAGTGACCGAGCTGTGGGTCATCGTTGTAGCCGTGGGTTGTTCTCGGCGCTGATGCTGATGCTCCGGTCGTCGTCGACGGCGACTTCCAGATAGGCGGGATGGAGTTCGCCGTCGTAAGTGAACGACAGGCCGTCCCAGTGGGCACGCAGCCCGCTGAAGCCGTCGTATGCTCCGTCGGGATGGTCGACGATCCAGCAGGCCCGCATCGTTGATGAAACCTGGCTGCGGCGAGGGTGAGTACCGAGTCGGGCGGGTCACGACGGCAAGAACTTTGTCATCTGCGGTTGGCTTGTGCATAGGTGCGCAACAGCCAGTGGGAGAGCCCGACGATGGCTCGCTGGATGAGGAGATGGGTCTTGTCGGTGACGAGATCGGCGCTGACGTCCTCGATCATCGCGCTACTCCTGAGAATGGCACCGTCCAACCTTCCATGATCATGGCGAGCGCTCTGGGCGATGCGTCCGGCGGGTTCCGGCGCCGATGACGAGCTGCTGTAGCTCGGTCCAGTAGACGAGGTGCCTGCTGGGTGGTTGTGAGTCTGCGGGAAGCAGTCGCATCACCTCGTTCCAGTCCGCTATCAGCCGCGACGGTGTGATCCATAGGATCGGTTGTTCGTCGAGACTGTGCACCCAGGACCGCCGTCGGTGTCGGTGTCGTCGGTGCGGCAGAGAGGTCGGGGTCGATGTCCGCGAGGTGCCACGGCGCTGTCGCCGCCGCCCGAGGGGGTGCTGCCTGTCGAGGGAGGTGGTCGGTGGCATGCGCCCATGTTCCCTACAGGCTCGTTCCTTCGGCAGCGGAAGCGTGTCAGGTCTGTGCCGACTTTCGTCAAGGGGCAGTTTTTGGCGTGTGCAGCGGCTAGGATGCTGCCATCTCGTTGGGTGGAGCCCTTGCCGCTGAGGAGAAGACCGTGGCCGACTGGAAGATCGATGAGCAGGCCGCCGGGCAGATAGTGCTGTCAGCCGCTAAGACCGCGGAGGAGTATCCGAAACACGCGAAGAGCGTGGAGGACAACGAGGGCGTTCTATTGGCCGCTCTGCCGAATTCGGATTTCGTCTTTTTGCTGTTTCTAGTTGGGTGTTGAATTGTGGTTCCCTCGGCGGCCAGCGTCAAGGGAAGTACGGATGCGGCTATCGCGGGAACGTCCGGTGCGATCAATGCGTATCATCAAGGAAATCTCGAGATGGCTGCCAATGCGCAGACAACGGCGAGTGCTGCGGATTATCCGACGAGATGCCGAAGGCCGATCGGATCCGCCAATCCTGCGCCTCCCAAGAAGAAATAAGGCTAAAGGGTGCGTGTGAAATCGATGGCCGTGTCTCGTCTGTCTCGCATCGTGTGAGTGTAGTCCGACTGGAAGGGAGTTCGTCGTGTCCCTCGTTGTTCCTCCGATTGATTCTGCGGAGCCTATTCGCGAAGCCGCCAAGTCCTTGTTGGGAACTTTCCAGGCGGTGGCGGGGACCGCTGACGCCATCAGCACAACGTGGAGTGGGTTGGCGTCGGTGTATTTCTCCCCGAGGAGAGCATTGTTCACAGTGCAATGACATGCCGGATAACTATGCCCGCACCGTTCAGGCATGCCTGACACTGATGTATGCGGCGTTGGATGCCTATGCAGACTCGTCTGGAGGAGCTGCAGAAGGTACAGGGAGCAGCTTGTTAAAGACATTGCGGATCATGAGGCCAGGGTGGAGGAGGCAAGCAATGACACCCGGGAGAAGGTGATTGCCCGCGACAAGCACGGCCTGCCCGTGAAGATGAAGGACAATGCGGTTGGTCCGGCCTTGGTGGATGAGGGGGAGGCTCTTCACGCTCGTGTGACGCAGTTCGTCACGGATCTGGAGGATGCGCAGCGGGAGTGTGGGAACAAGCTCAACGCCACATGGGGCGGTGCGCAGTTCGTGCAGGCGGACAAGACGCATGTGGACAATCCGAACGTGTATGGCACCTCGAATGACAGCAAACGGGATCAGGCGCGCACGGGATAGGGCTCCTTTGGGGTTCCCTGGACGTGGCGACTAGCGAACATGGAAGCATCGGGGAATTCTAGTGAGAGGTGGGATCTGGAATTCCATCACCGGTTCTTTTCAAGGATTTTATGGATTTGATGGGGTTAGTGGTGATCCTGGGGCGACTGAGAACAAACGGGAGGGCTTGCAAGCTTTGGTAGTCAGGCATAGGGATTTCGCTGGTAGTTTGACTCTGCGGTGGTGCATTGGCGTACGCGGTTTCTCCTGAAGGAGAGAGCGTTATGCACAAAGCTGCTGAAGCTATGGGTGAGGTGGCGAAGAACCTGGTGAGTTTGGACACGTGGGGGACTGATCCTCATGGAACCTTTGGGAGCATGCTTCCGGATGTTGTTGGACTTGCTACTGGTGCTGGGGAAAGCAAGCTTGGTTTCAAGCTGTTGGGGAAGTTGTCCCCGAACCTTGCGTTGCAGGATTTTGAGCTTAGGCAGCTTCTTCGTTTGAGGAACATTGGTAATTGGAATCACGATCTGCGTGATTGGTTCCAGAAGTTTGGTCAGATGAGTCCTGGTTCTGGGGCTGCTGTGGAGTTGGAGAGGTTGCGGGGCGTCGTCGCGGATGGTGCTCATGGTGGAAGAGCCCTGAGTGGTTCGGATGCCACTCTGACTGTTCCTCGGCAGGGGCGGGGCCGATTGAGGCCGGGGCGCGTTCTGCGATGGTGCGTGGGCCTGGGGGTGCTGGGTCTCGTGGCGGGGTGCGTGATGGTTCGGGTCATGGGGGTGATGGGCGTCCGCGTGGGGTTGAGGGCCATGGTGGTGTCTGTGATCGCGACGCTGAGTCCCGCAGGGGCGGGGCCGATCAAGGCCGGGGGCACGCTCTGGTGATGGTGCAGGGCTCATGGGGTGATGGGGATCCGCGGGGTTGAGGGTCATGGTGAGTGTCCCGTGATCGCGACGCTTGAGCATGGCGTCCTGATGCGCTAGGGATGCTGAGCATGGCGTCCTGAGGCACAGGGGTGCAGGAGCATTCTACACGGTCCTGAGGGAGCAGGTTGGTGATTCTGCACGTAGAAGACTGAGTGGTGTTGAGGAGGATGCGACGCCGAGGCATGCGTTGATGGGTGAGGAAGCTCGTGGGCAGAATCACACCGGGGATGAGAGTGGCCACGATGCCGGTCGCCCTGAGGTTCGGGGGATTCTCGCCAGGAAGTTCCTGATGACGAGCCCCGCATCTCACGCAGACGGATGATGGTCCCTGGTTTGATGGAGAACGGCGGAGAGCTTTTATGAGGTGACGATGGTAAGCCGTTGGTTCACGACCGTGGCGATGGGCGTATTCATTACGCGAGTGACCTGAGGTACCTCGTCATTGCAGCCTGAGAATGGTAGATGGAAACTCAAGAACCTTGACGACGGTAACATGCGAGTGATCCGTATGCAGGTGGCGACAAGGACATAAATTATCCCGCATCGAAACCGTCGTATGGTTCTCATGAGTGGCGGGACCCTGGTCTGCTGAGGTGTCGAAGGCCGACAAGGAGGCGTGGACGCCATTCGGGATCAGTACGTCATGACAGGAACTGCCACTGAAGCCGTGAAGCAGGCGGAAAAGCTCTGTGTCGAGGACGTCGCGAGCAAATCCTACAGCAAATTGCTAAAGACTCTGGGTGAAATAGGTTCGACCAGCGCGCCAGAAGCTCAACAGGTTTTGAATAAGGCGGGTAGGTCTTTGTCTCGTTTGAGGGATGCGTCTGAATGGCTGGGGGATCGGGCTGGTTTTCTTCGGAATGAGGATCTGGGGCGGGAGGACGATTATCGGCAGGCCCGGTGATTCCCTGGTGTTCACGGGTCGCCCGGCCGGAAGTTTGACTCAGGCTGCCATCGAGGGTGAGTAATCTGGATTTATTTCTGAGGAGAACAAGGGCGGGGATGGTGAAGCTGGGGGGCTCGTGACGTGAGGCTGGGGGCGGCGCGGCAGGGTCTCTTCCTTATCTGGAGGATTTGGCGACTGGGGTAGGCAGGATCTCGCGTATCCTTGAGACATTGAAGAGGATGAAAGCAGATGGAAAATCATGGAGGGCGTTCTTCAGAGAATTTGGCGGAGGGTAAGGTCGAGGTGAAGCACGATCATCGCAACGCTCTGTACGAATGGTGCTGTGAGGGCGGGGTGAGTTTGATCTTTGGGGGTAAGGTCAGGATCAAGTGGGATGGCAAGGGCGATATAGAAAGTCATCAAGGAATAAGCTCTCATGGAGAAGGAGCAGGGCCGTGGATATGATTTGCTGTAGACGAGTCCATTGCTAGTGAGCGTCTGATCGGGCGTTGCCGTGGCGATCAGACTGGCCAGTTTGGACTCAACGGCTCAGCAACTTGCTGGTTCCCCGACTGGCGATACTGGTATCTTCACCGGAAATTTTGCATCAGGGGAAGGTATATCATGGTTACTAAGGATGAAGATGGGATGATCGAGGTTATTTCTCCAGTTTTCAAGCCGGGTAGGAAGGGCTTTTGAGGAGGCGAGGGTTGATAAATGATGCTTTCGTTGCTTTAGGTGTCGCGGCTGGTGTTGATGCGTGGGAAACCCTTCGAGATCGTCATTGACAAGCGCTCGCATGTGGCGTGGAAGTATCCACAGAATGTGATTGTCGAGTTTGGGCGAAGTGATTTGTCTGCGGAGTTTGAGGTTCTATACTCCTCAGGGATTATGGTGTACTGAGATGGTGGTAGTCCGGTTCTGGATTTTGATGTGCTCGTCCTCCAAAGTGTTCTGACTAGGGTTTTGCTGGTCGCTGGGTTGGCTGGGGTGGATTTTGAGGGTTTGTTCTGGGTGATCGACGGCTTCTTCCTGCGAGCGACCATTACTATGTGCTCTAGGGAGCTGGGTACTAAGGTGATAGGGGCGGTCATCAAGGAGTGGCATGGAAGGAGGTTGTGGTGTGATGTTTTGCCGTAGGCGAGTTCATGTTGCTTTGGTGGAGCGTCTGATCGGGCTGCTGTGGCCGATCAGGGCTTGACCAGTTTCGACTCAACAGCTCAGCAACTTGGCTGGTCCCCCTGACCGGTAATACTGGTATCTTCACTGGAATTTGCATCAGGGAACAGCGCATCATGTGCACTAAAGATGAAGGTATGAATGCCAGTGTTTTTCTGATTCCGTAGGCCGGAGCGGAGGGGTTTGAGGAGTTCGGGTCAGTCAATGATGCTTTCGTTGCCGATGTTGCGGCTGCGTTGAGGCGTGGGGGAAGCCTTCTGACATCGCTGCATTGACAGGTAGCGCATGTGGCGTGGAAGTATCCGCAGACGATTGCAGATTTGATATGGTGATGAACGGTTTTGCGCATTTGAGATTTTATACTCTCGTGGGATTATGGTGTACTGAGGGGGGTGGTGTTTCGGTTCGGGATTTGAGTGTGTGCTCGTCCTCCAAAGTGTTCTGACTAGGGTTTCGCTGGTCGCTGCTGGCTGTGGTGGATCGTGAGGGTTTGTTTTGGGTGATCGCGTGCTTCTTCCTCGTGAGCGACCATTACTATGTGCTAGCGGGGGAGCTGGGTGGTAAGGGCGATGGGGCGGCCATCAGGAGTGTGGATATGGAAAGGAGGCTGGGTGTGGATGTATTTGCTGCAGGCGAGTTCGCTGCTTTTGGTGGAGCGTCTGATTGGAGTTGTCGTGGCCGATCAGGCTTGACCGGCCTCGACTCAACGGCTCAGCAACTTGGTCAGTCCCCGACCGGTAATACTGGTATTTTCATCATGGAAATTTTGCATCAGGGAAGAACATATCCTCCTTACTGAGGATAAAAAGTAAGAATATCAATGTTCTCACCTTCCTTTTTCAAGCCTGGTAGGAAGGGGTTCGAGGAGGCGGGGTTGATCAATGACGCCTTCGTTGCTTATGTCGCTGCTGGTGTTGAGGCGTGGGGAAAACCCTTCGACATTGTCATTGACAAGCGCTCTGCATGTGGCGGAAGTATCCACAGAATGTGATTGTCGAGTTGAGTCGAAGTGATTTGTCCCAGCGCGTTTGAATTTCATACCCTCAGGGATCTCGGGTGTACTGAGATGGTGGTGTTTCGGCCTCAGAGTTGATGAGGATTATTACAGCGTATCTTCACGATGCGTCTGACTAGAGTTTTTCGCTGGTTGACGCGCCGGTGTGAATAACCCTCGATGTGTAGTCGCCTCGGAGCGTGTTCTGACTAGGGTTTTGCTGGTCGCCGAGCTGGTTGTGGGCGGATTTTGAGGGCTTGTTCTGGGTGATCGGCGGCTTCTTCCTGCGAGCGACCACTACTATGCTCTAGCGGGGAGCTGGGTAAGGGTAAGCGATGGGGCGGTCATCAAGGAGTGTGGGCATGGAAGGAGGGAGGGGTGTGGATGTATTTGCTGTAGATGAGTTCGTTGCTTTGGTGGAGCGTCTGATTGGGTTGCCGTGGCCGATCAGACTCGACCAGTTCTGACTCAACAGCTCGGCAACTTGACTGGTTCCTCGACTAATATGCCTGGCTTTTTCGCTGGAAATTTTGCATCAGGGGAACAGCGCATTATGGCTCACTAAGGATGAAGATAGGAATATTAGTGTTATCTCGATTCCGTTTTTCAAGACTCGAAGGGAGGGGTTTGAGGAGTTCGGGCTGGTAAATGATGCTTTCGTTGCTGATGTTTTGGCTGGTTTTTGATGCCTGGGGAAGTCCCTTTTCAGATTGTCATTGACAGGTATTCGCATGTGGCGTGGAAGTATCCGCAAAATGTGATTGTCGAATTGACTTGGTATGAGCGGTTTGTGGATTTGAGTTTTTATACTCTCAGGGATTATGTACTGAGGTGGTGGTGTTTCGGTCCGGGAGTTGATGTGTAGTCGTCCTCGAGCGTTCTCTGGCTAGGGGTTTTGCTGCTCGGCGGGCTGGCCGTGAGCGAGCTTCGAGGGCTTTTCCCGGGGGCTAGCAGCTTCTCCTGTGGCTGGTTTTCGTTATTGTAAAGGATGAGAGGAGGCTTATTCATGGGGTGTAGGCGAAGATGAGTCCGGTGACGGCTTGTATTGTGGCTCGAAGGTGCTGTAGGGGCGGCGGTAATCGGTGTGCAGGACACGCCAGGTCTTTGAGGTTCGCGATGACACGCTCAATGAGGTAGCGGACGCGGTTGATGGTCGTGTTGTTTCTCCTGTCGGTGTCGGTGAGTTCACCATAGTGGTTTCTTCACGGGGGTGATCATCCCCAACTGATGTAGCCTTTGTCCCCAATATGACTTTGACCATTGAGGATTGTGAGGAATCCGGATCCCTGATGGCCTCTCGCATCATGCACACCTGCCCGGCAGGGGCGGGAGATCCAGGCGAGCTGTCCAGCCAGGGTGCAGGCCACTGCAGGTTCACCCCCGTCGTGTGGTGCTTACCTGAGTATAGCTCGGGACGGTCGTGCCACGACCAACAAGGCGCCAGAGTACCGTCGATGATGTACTGACGGTCCGGGTCATAGGTCCCTCGTGCCGGGCACCCAGGCTTGGAGGGCCTCCGGCGATCAAGGGAGTGTAAACCGCGACCACTCGTGAGATGGTGGATTAGGGAAACTGCGTGGATGCTCGGCCAGTAACCTGGGTGAGATTGTGTCTGAGCGTCATCACAGTGACCTGGATACAGCGGAACAACCCCAGGACACGTGGACCCTGCTACGGGAAGGTTTCCGGAACGGGATGTGGATCAGTTCACTGCGTCAAGGATCTGATCACGCTCAAGGATCGTGTAGTATTCACGGCAGCGGCTTTGTCTTTCATCTGAGGGTTTTCTTTCTACACCGAATTGTCTCAGATCGGGCAGCTGCCCCACATCCTCGGATAAAGCGTTAGTTGGGGGAGCCAAAACACCCCTATGAATAGTCTCTGAGGGTGAGGGGATATAGAGATCATCGGGGATGAAGGCATGAAAAGGGTGTGAGGGTGTGGAAGTTTCGCTGTAGACGAGTCCATCGCTTTGGTGGAGTGCCTGATTGGGCTGCCGTGGCCGATCAGACTTGACCAGTTCGACTCAACAGCTCAGCAAACTTGGCTGGTCCCCGACCGGTAATAGCTGTATTTTCACTGGAAATTTTGCATCAGGGAACAGCGCATCTGCGTACTCAAAGATGAAGGTATGAATGCCAGTGTCGATTCCGTTTTTCAGGCCGGAGCGGGAGGGGTTTGAGGAGTTCGCTGGTCAATGATGCTTCGCTGCTTGCGTTGCGGCTGGTGTTGAGGCGTGAAGCCTTCGACATCGTCATTGACAGGTACGCGCATGTGGCGTGGAAGTATCCGCAGAATGTGATTGCAGATTTGATACGGTATGAACGGATTGTACATTTGAGGATTTTATACTCCTAGGGATCTCGGGTGTACTGAGGCGGTGGTGTTTCGGTGTGGGAGTTGATGTGTAGTTGTCCTCGATCATGTTCTGACTAGGGGGTTTGCTGGTCGCTGGCTGACGTGAGCTTCGTGTGTTTCGAGTGGTGGAAGCGATAAGGGCTGATCGCATGTTGTGCTGACCTGACCCGAGACTGTGTGTGATTGCGGATCAGTTTCCTTACCTGATTCGGCCCCTGGCGTATTCTGCTGCCGATCACCATGGTAGGATGAGATCCTACCTATCTCGATCCGAAGTTAGATGAATTTTTCCCATCCGAGAGAGTGAGGTTGGCTGTGCAGTGGGATGAATTTGAACGAAACTTGTTCCTAAAAATCATGTCCTTCCCGGTTCGCACCATCTTGATCATAAGTTCGGCGGAGCGCGGTGTTCCGTTCATACAATTCGGCGGAATAGATGCTTTTAACACGGGGCGTTTTGTTGAGACGACACCGACATGGTCGCCGAGTTCTCAGGGAAAATGGGCGCAAGGACACGGTGACGTTCACCGAGCAGCAGCGGGAAGAATTTAGATCCCTGGGGTTTGAGGCCTTCGGGAGTGAAGCGCTCACCTGGGGCGAAAACTCACGTGGCCCACGCCCACCACAACCATCAAAGAGATCGTCCGCGCCTGCGTGATCCGGCTCAAGGACATCGGTGGCATCCAGTCGCCCGATCAGCTTTGCTACAAGGCCTGGCGCTACCTCGAGAAGCCGCGGGAATTTGATGATCGTTTCTGTGAAGAACTCTGACCCCGGGGATGACGACCTCCAGCTTCCCGAGCCGGTATCCCCCACGAATGAGGAAACCAACGCTCTGAAAAGCTCTTGAGGCCTCGCGCTCCGTCTCGATCAAGGAGCGACGGGACGGTGATCGCCGTGGGCTCTTCCCTCAGCTGGAGCCCCCACCAACTAGCATCGCGGAGCCGCCTCGATCTGGCAACGGCGTGATTCTCGCCAGAAAAACCAGGAGCATCCCCTAGAAATTTCCTGCAACGCCCCCAAGTCTCTTGGGAGTGCGATACGTCCCTTGCAGGAGGTTCCTGATGACCGATCACAACCCTCAACCCCCAACGGAGCCGGGGCCCCGACTTCCAAACCGGCCCACAGTCTCCACAACCCAACCCCTACGCCCAACCCGACCCAGGCCAGACGTCCCACATGCAGGCGCAATAGCCTCCCACCCCACCCCAACAGTGGCAGACGCAACCTCCATACGGATACGCATCCCGCCACAACCCTTCCCCTACGCTGCACCTGGGCTGAAACGTCCCGGCCCCGCGACCGCAGCAGGTGTACTCGGGATCGTCAGCGGTAGCCTGGGGCTCCATTGTTTTCCTCGGCGCTCACCGCTCGCCGGTATCCACAGCAGGATGAAGCCGCATCACGGAGACCTCGACAGCCTGATGATCCTCCTCGGAAGCGTCCAACCCCCTCGGGGTCTCGCGACCGCCGTCGCCTCCCTGGTCACGCGCATCACCTTCCCCGAGAAGAGCGGATACACCGTCTTGTTCGTGGCGGCGTGCGCCCAGGTCATCGTGACGGTGCTTGGCCTGGTGATCAGCACCACTCGATCTGAACCTCTCGGGAACCATGAGGGTCGACCCCAATGGCGCAATGGGGGATACCTGGTGGAACCTCTTCCGGGGCTGATCGGCTTGTCGCTCGCCGTGACCACCATCGTGCTGCTGCGCAAGCCGGAAGTGAAGCAGTGGGAAAACGAACCCCGTGACCTGAGTCGGGCCGCTCTAGTGTCCAGCGAGGTCAGTAATTTCTGACGACGCGTCTGGCTTCGAGGTGCTGATCGTGAAGGCTGCGTGGGTAGAGTTGATAGTCTGCGCGGCCAGTCTCATGCTGGGCCCCTGGACGCGTGCTGGAGTGATGGGAGCGAAGATGGTCTGAGAGTGGCGCTACCGGTGGAGCCGCTGGCAGAGGGACGCTGGATGATTTCCCGTGAAAGCCGCTGCCCGAGAATCCTGACATCGACTGGAAAAATACCTGTTCTGGGGCGCTCGGGAACAGCGACCTGGTCTCCCGGCTTGCGATCGCCAACTGATGCTGGATCACGGCGCGGACCCAGCACAGACTCGATCCTCGCGGAAAGATCAACGCACTCACGTCCTGCCTCACACAACGTGAACACGACTACCCGGGGAAGGAAGCGCTGCAGCGCCTTCGACGGCGGTGCGCGGACATCAACCTGAAAGCGTCGAAATGGAATGTGCCGATTCAGGCCATGCTTGATAACCGCAACCTCTCTGACGATCTGTGCGCCCGCTCTATGACGTGATCTTCTCGCACCCCGGGATCGACTGGGACGTGATTGTACGACAAGCCTTCGGGGAACCTGCCTCGCTGAAGAAATCGAGTGGAACTCGCTGCGAAGAGACGTCCGGAACTGCACAGGCGGATGTGCGAATACCTGGAGAAGGGCCCCTCGCCCCGCCCAGTTTTTCGACTCGAGTGAGACGACAGTACCCATCCGTGGGTCTGGTGCCCAGGATCAGATCCAGCCAGGGAGAGCGCATCGATCCAGCCGCCAGTGCTGCTAATACTCGCCTCTCACCAGGTGCCCGGCAGGTGCTCAAGCTGTCCCGACAGTACGTGGTCGGGTGGTCAGCATCAGCGACTCGCACTCCCCAAGAGGCGTGCAACAAGCCTTGGGTCGGGACAGACCCAGCGCGATGCTGCACTCGTCAACCGCCGTCCATCGCCAGTTTTTCGCCATTTCTCTGGCGCAGCTCTTGAATCTATGGTTAGGTGGGAGTGGACCTGAGTCGCGTGGGGGTCGGCAGCGGTCAGATGTAGTTGACATAATACGGGAAGGGCTGTCATGTACTTCAAGATGATAGATGAGGCGTGCCCACGCTGAACAAAACAAACTGGGGCCCTCACACCAAGACATTGGTTCATTGATCAAGGACTTGATTGCGTCCGTTGCGCCACTGGAGGGCAAGTTCGACGGCGACGGGTACGTGCAGTTTCAGAACTTCAAGCTGAACGCCGACCAGACTCACGGTGGATCTGCAGAACGCCTTCGGAGCCGTGGGCGAAGGACAGCCGGTATGCACACCGCGTCTCGTCACTGGCACCGACGAGTGGTGACCAACGCGCGTACCACCGAGGGATCCGCCGACTACAGCACGGCAAACTTCCACGGCGCCTGACAGCAGGAACCAGACACAAGAAAAATTCGAGCCGAGGAGGCTGAAAAATGGCTACAGGAATGAATGCATACGACACAGATGCGCGTCGGAAGTCGTCCAGACCTACATTAATTCAATATGCAATCAGTTGATGTCGATCCTGGACTGGGCACAGCACTGATGTGAACAATTTTCAATCTTCGAGTTCCAGGCGACCGAGCTCGATGCCATGTATGCAGATGTCGAGAGTCGCCTGCAAGTCAGGGAACCGAGGTAGTGAACATCATCTCCCTTGGTGCAGCGGACGTTGAACCTGAACGACGACACGGCCACCCAAACGATGAGCAGGGCAAAGGGGCAGTCGCCGCCATTCGCTGAGGGCGCATCACCTCATCCCTGCACCACAAATTTTCTCCGCACTGTCGGGTCTGCTCGCGGCATTGTCGTCGCTCTTCGTGCCTGAAAGCAGACCTGACAGGCGGCCCAGGCGTCGCCACAGTGCATGGTGGCCCTTCATGCCATGAGCATTTCAGTACCGGTCGTGCGACCTTCCGCGCGGCGTTTCACATCCCTCCAAGCAACAAGAAACTTTCAGGAGGCCGCCATCACCATGGGCAGCTGGGTAATAGATGCAGAGTGCTGGGCAAACAGTCCAGAGCGCAGCCGCATCTGCAGAAGAATACGAAACCATCTCCACGCAAGCGACGAGCAGTAAGGACGACTCGGTGGTGCACTCACGCACTCCCGAATTCGTTCACGCCACACTCGAGATGTGGATGGAGAACTGTGGCTCGCCGGGGATCGAGTGCGTCCAGGGGATGACGAATGTCAGCGCCCAAGGCACCGCTGAGGCAACGTCGCTCTACAACGAAGCGCAGCATCGAAATGGCGGCCAACGCGCAGAGCACCGCGGCGGCTGCCACGTTCCCCGCCGATATGCCCAAGGGTGGCGGTTCCAGCTAGCCCTGCCTCCCCGAAGGAGCACTGACATGGGGATGACACTTTCAGAAATCGACTCCCCCGAACCGATTCGTCAGCGAGCGGGAGAACTGGAGAAGGCCCTGAACAGCGTATCGGCAACGTCCGGCGCCATCCGTGGCATCTGGAGTGCGCTGACCACCTCCTACCATCGCCGGAAGCCAGCACGGTGCACACATGCGATGAATAAGCCCGACCGCTGGGCGCAAACCTGAAGGGCCACGCCGACCATGCGTGCTGCCTTCGACGCCTACGCAGACAAGCTTGACGAGTTGAAGGTGAGACGCGAACAGCTCATCAGAGACATAGCCGCCCATGAAAAAGCAGTCGCTGAGGAGGTCGGGAAGATACTGACTAGTCCGAGTACGCTAGTTTTCGCCGCCGAATTGGTGCGTAGCGCCGACTTGGTGCGTGAGGCAAAACGACCTGGCCCGCCGAGTGGAGGAGTTCGAGACTGATCTGGAGAACGCCCAACGTGAGTGTGGCAACAAACTCCAAGCCACATGGGGCGGGCCGCACTACGTGCCGAGAGACAAAACCAGCATCAACAACCCCTACAGCTGGGGAACATCGCTGGACGCCAAACGCGACCAGACCAGAACCGGAAAAGCTTCCTGGGGCAGTCCGAGTGCCTGGAAAACCTTAGGGTTGGTTTAGGGCCTGGCCTGGTCTTCTCGTGAGAGGTGGAGCGTGGAACAGTATTACCGGCACCGTGAAAAGATCTCTGGGACCTGACAGGTCTGGGCGGGGACCGCGGAGCCACCGCATACAAGAGAAGCGCAACGGCGAAACTCATGCAAGATCTTTGCACCCATCGCGAGGTGGACAAGTCCTGGGTGTAGGCGCATTGGCGACTGGTGGACGTAGCGGTGATGGGCAAAGAGAAGTCCATCAGAGGTACATGGAGTCCCCTCAAGACGCTAAAAAGAACTAGAAAGGGGGCAATCAGCCATGAACATGGTCGACCGATCCTGCCGGAACGTACGGCAGTTTCGCCCGACGTGGCGGGCTGCAGCGGTCAGCGGTGGCACCGGAGGTGTCGGGAAGGCATCGCTCAAAGCCTTGGGGGCGGTCTCTCCAGGAACGGCTTTGATAGGCTGACGTGTGCTGAACGTCCTGGATCATGTCAACGGCGGTGCGGTCAACGACATCCGCAAAGCGGTGGATATCCCGCACGGTTCTCCTGACATACGGAAACTGGAAGCCACCATTGACTCTCTTCCGCATGCCAAGGCGGATGGTTCGAGCGTCATCCCAGCCCACCCGCACACCGGGCCTGGTCCCATCGAGAACAGGGCAGGTGGCAACCATCACACCTATCGACGTCGCCCCCGTGGAACGGGCGGCATGCATGGTGACGGCAGGAGCCCCTTGACGCTGGGCGATGGTCCTGTGTCTACCCCGAAGAATCACGCCGGTGGAGCAGCCATGCCCCATGAGGTGGTGCCCCGGAGGGCGGCCCCTGGATGTCACGAGTCTCCGGCATGCCGAGCAGCCAGATGTCTCTCCGGCCAGGAGAGCAGAACAGCCGAATGCTGGTGTTGACCTGCCCGATGGGAAAGACACGACACCTCCCACGAGCAAGGCGGTGCCCTACGATCCGGATGCTCGGGTTCGAGACACCATCCCTACGAAGGATGCACCACGCGCCTACACCCAGCAGGATGTTGACGATGCTTGCCAAGGCGCCTCGTAACGAACACGACCAGCCCGTGGATCACCGCAATGGACGCCCGCTGGAGCTGAAGAATTCCTCGGGGAATCGTGGTTGGGTCATGCAGTACGACCCGGAGGCGGCCTCCTGGGTGGCTGAGAACCGTGCCCTCGAACCTGAGGGGCTGCCAGCCACGGAGAACCCAATTCCTATGGGTACGACGAGAATGGTGACCGTCTTCCCTACGCCAATCATCGTCCGAGTTACACCAAGGAACAGATCAAGGACGTATGGGATCTCTCCCGGGAAGAGCAGATCAAACAGATCGAGAAAGGCGAACTGAAAACTGCTGGACGTGCCCAAGGATGAAAAGATCCCCGGGAAAGACGAGATCTGGGTGCAGAAACCGGACGACGCCGAGGGACCCGGGCATTCACTTTGATTCTGAAGGTCGGAAGTGGGCCAAGATCACGTGGGAAGAGGGACATGACCGCGAGGGTCTCTGGGACATGGGGCACGTACCGGTCGAGAATACAAAAACTTGCGAGGAAGAATACCTCTCCCACCGGATCACTGAGGAAGAGTTCCTGAGGGAATTCCGAGACCCGAAAAACTACAGGGTCGAGGGATCCCTCCAGGAACAGGTCACACGCTGACGAATGGTGACACGATTCCAAGGCCTGAGGGGATCGACGTCGCCAGCTGAGTCGTGTGGCGATTGCGCTGGCGTCGAGGAACTCAGCGCTGCTGTTGCTAGCCTGAGAAAGGCATCCGATACCACGAGAGGACCACGACGATGGAGTTCATTCCCAATGCAGGTGGCTCCCCTGGCCACCCGCAACGTCATCGAGAAGAAAGGGGTTGTGCGCTGGATGGTTCGGGAGCCGTCGAGCGCGCCCTACGACAACGGCTGGCAGATCATGAGCCACATCGACACCACCGAGTACCCTCAACGATCCGTCGAACTGGCAGATCGTTGACTTCAACGACCTGTGCGCCATCGAACCTGCCCTCATCGGCATCTGGGACATGCCCGTCGGCCCGACCTGCAGATAGTGCGTGACGAGCTGGGAATCCGGATCGTCGACACCCCCACGGGTCGCGAAATTCCGGTCGAGAACTTCTACGTTCCCCGTCCCAGCGCGCGAAGTGACCGGGCGGCTGGCCCCGTGCCGGGTCAGCCAGCAGAGGTGGTTTCGATACGGACTGCACCTTCGTTGTGGTCCGACCCACCCGCGTCACAAGGGCTCGATGACGAGGCGCTGTGTGCCCGACCACCCTGCCGGGAACACAGCGCCTCGTTCCTGCGTCAGCTCCTAGCTCCTGGTGTAGTGAGCCACGTAGTCGATCTGATGTCGGATACCTGCGGGTGAGATCCCCGGGACACCGCCGTCGACGGTCTCAGTGTGGCTCTGCTTGCCGTTGGGGTCCATCGCTCCGGTCTGCACACCAAACCACATCTGCGTGTCGGTGACGTTCGGCTGATCGATCCGGCCCCACTCCTTGCCGTCAAGGGTGAAGATGATGTGATCGTGCTCCACGATCACGCCGTAGGTGTGCCAGCCGGTCATGTCCTCGTGGTCGACGAACTTGTGGTCCTGCTTGTCGTCGGAATCCCAGTGGTAGGTGCCCATGATCCGGGTCCGTTGACTCGCCCCTCGGCGAAGTCGATCTCCGGGGCCAGGTCTTGTTCTTCGGCCACAACAGGAAGACATAGCTGATGCCCTTGGACTTCGGGAACTTTCGCGCGAACCTCCCAGCGGCCACGCGAGGCCGAGAAAGCCTTCGCGGTGCTGGTGCCCCTCGGCGTACCACTTGCCGTTCTTGTACTCGGTGCGCACGATCAGCCCTCGTTGCGCACGAACGTGTTGTTGTCGGACATCACCCCATGGCGCCGTGCCCCACCTCGGGTTCGCCCCAGCCGTAATGCTCCCAGCCCAGCTCCTCGAGGGATGCATCGAAGCCCTCGAAATAGTCGATGTTCCACCCGTTGATCTCGGCATCGGAGCGGTTCTGGCCGGACCATCCCTCGGAGACCTGCTGCGGCGTTGCAGACCCGGCTGCCGAGGTTTGGTGGGACGCGACCGGGGTGTTCAGGGCGAACGATCGCCTGAACCCCCGCGACACGGAGGACATCTGCGCAGTCGGCGATCCACTCGCCGACGACGTGGAGCTCCGGTTGATGATGACTCGGTGGTTGCTGACTCGCTCGCCGTGGGCGTGCTGTCGCTACTCGTAATGTCCGATGCTGGCGTAGCTGCTGCCTGTGTGATCCCGCTCGGGCGGGGTGAAGCTTCCTTCGGAGTGACCCTGCTTGAACGGAGAGAAGCCGGGTGTGCGGTCACCTCCTGGGTGGCGCCATGGGGTTGTAAGAACAACCCCTGTGATCGTTGCGGCCGCGAGGCCTAGAGCCATCAGAGGTCGAGTTATTCGGTTTGGTATCAAAGGTCCCTCTCCTTTAACAGTACGGTAGAGAACCCCTAACGGGTGATCGATCCGCTACCCAACCCTCTTGACTCCATAAGCGCGTGTGATCCCCACTGGGCGGGAGCGACACGCTACGATTCAACTACGAGCGGGTCGGGGGTCGGTCAGGGCACCCGCAGGTTCTTGAGAGCCAGTGAAAAGCTGATGAGACCGCACATTTCCGTTTGTATCCCGGTCTACCAGGGCGCACCAACTCCTGGCGGCGACCCTGCGGTCGGTGCTGGCCAGCGAAAATGCTGACTTTGAGGTGGTGATCCGGGACAACTGGCTCGACCGACGGCACCAGCGGCGTGGTCGCAGAGTTCGACGACCCGCGCATCCGATACATCCGCTCCGAAGGAACCCTTCCGCTGCCTGCCAACTGGCGCGCAAACCGTCGGGCAGGCCCGCGAGCTGATCAGGTGGTGTGTGCCGACGACCTCATCAGCCTGACCGCCTCGCCTCCCAAGCCGCGCTCCTGGAGGATCCGACGGTCGCCCCTCGTTTCGTGCCGCCGCGACTTCATCGACGGCAATGGTGATGTTCTCAACCGCAACGCGGGCCTGCTGGCCTGCTGGGGCGCCACAGTGTCTCTGAGGTCGCCAGGACGGCGGTCTCGATTCGGATCAACCCCGTCGGAGAACCCGCGTGCGTCATGTTTCGCCGCAGTGACTACGAGGCCATCGGCGGGTCTCGACAGCGCGATCGTGTTTCGCTATGGACATCGACGCCTGGCTGCGGATCCTCACCCGCGGCGACATGATCGAGCCAACCCGAGGCGCACGCTTCATTCCGCATGTGGACGGAGTCGCTCTCCAACAACCACAACCGAGCAGCAACTCGGCGAACACCTTCGGTTCTTCAAACAGGGTAGCGAATAACCCTCGACTGAGGTCCCGACCAGTCCTGCGTCACCTCAGCCCCTGCGACGCTCGCATTCTGGCGTGCCTGGGCGGTGCGGCGGTGGCTGTGGGAGTGGGAGGGCAGCCCGGGGTCAGGCCGTTTGGAGGCGTCGCAAGCCCAGGAAGAACGGCACCAGGCAGCAGCAGGAGAACGCGAACCGACCGATCCTCCAGGCCGGCTCCTGCGGGGCCAGGATCGATGCGACGCAGCCCACTGCCGCGACGACGATGAGCGCCACCACCGGCCAGGAGACCCGGACCGGGGCGTGACGTCGCGTCACCGCGAACCGCAGCACCACCGCCTGTGAGAACAACGCGAGGAAAGTCGCGGCTGCTGTGCCGTCGAGTCCGAACGGCACGATGAGCGCGAAGGTCGCGGCGATCTCGACCACCACCGCCACCGCTGAGGCCCACGCCACGGCACCGACCAGCGGATCGTGATGAGCATCTGGCTGCCGCCGCCGCCGCCGCGACGGGGAAAGCGGCCAACCCGATCAGCGCGACCACCGAGACCAGGTCCTCCTGCGCGTAGGTGGCGGGGAGCGAAGATCTGCAACAGCGTGGGGCCGAGACGGTGACGCCGAGCACCGCCCCACGCCACCAGCGAGAGCACTCCGTCGCGGGAGGTCGCGATCACCGCCACCGCTGTGCGTCGTCAACGACATTCTTCAGACGCGGCAACCAGGCGCGGTTGGTGAACGTCAGCATGAGCGTGACGACGTTGCCGATGGTGAACGCTCACCTGGTAGCGCGCCACCTGCACCTCGCCCAGCATGCGTTGGATGATGAACCGGTCGCCAGCGGTGAGCAGGAAAGTCGACAAAACCGGCAAGGGCCAGCGGAATCCTGAGGCGCAGTCCGCGACGCAACGTCTCGCTTGTCGAACAGCCCCGCCAGCCGCGGCCTGGTCCACGCCAGCCCCAGCGCGAGCGCGACCACCTGGACCGATGATCCCGCCCAGCGCGTAAAACCTCCGCGGTGCGTTCTAGGTGAACAGCAGCACCAGACCGAGCAGCAAACCACCCACTGTCGAAATCAACGACACGGGTGGCGAACCGCGCGAACCGGTCCTCGGCCCTGCAGCAGCGACAACGACAGCATCACCCCACGCCGGGTGCGGTCCAGCCCAGCGTGACGAGCACCAGCGTGTAGCCGGGAACCCAGCGCGGGCGCCCACAGCGGTGACAGCAACGCGATGCCCCTGACGATGACCACGTCGATGGCCAACCCGGCGGCCAGCAGTCTGGGCGCGGCGGATCGGCGTCCTCACCCGCTGCATCTCCAATGCCTGGTCCAAACCGAGCACGGTGAGAATGCGATCAGCAGCTGGTAGAGCGCGATAGCCGCCGACAGGAACCGAACGCCGCCACTGGCAGGACGTGGGTGAGCACGGGGGAGACCACCGCCGCCACGACCATCTGCATGGACCAGATCACTGACGTAGAGCATTCCCTGACTCGAACAGGTCGGAGGTGCCTCCCTGCCTGCAGCCTTTGGCCGGTTCCTCCGGGGTGGTCGTTCCGTTCCGGGGTGGCAGCGGCCACAGGTCCTGCGCCTGATCCGGTCCAGCAGGGCGGTGGAGTCCTCACTGAACTTGCGTGGGCGAACAGGGCGGGTGCGACCTCCCGGGTGCGCGGCGCGCAACGCCGGAAGGTCGGTTTCGTCCAACCACCGCGGTGGGGCTGGGGCAGTTCCGCCCCAACCGATGTACCAGGTGTCTCGCATCGTGATGGTAGGACTCCCTTCGGCGCCGAACTCGGGAGAGCCAGCAGTGTGGGATCATGGTTCACTCGGGAACCGCACGGTCCTGAAAATGAGTCGACGATGTCTGGTCTGGAATCGAGTGATTCCCAGCAGCAGCTCAGCGTGACGGCGGGCAAGCACCTTTGAGCTGCGACCCGCCTGCGGGATGAGTCCCGGGGCCAGCGTCGCGGAAGTGGAGACCAGACCTGTCGTCGATTCCCGGGCCGATTGCGGAAAAACGAAACGGTCGTAACCACGCATCACCCCCAATCGGCGATCGGTAGCGGCCGCACATCGACCACGACCGGTCCTGGAAGGACCGAGCAAGCGTTTCACGAGCGTTTTGCGTGTCAAACCAGTGGATAGTCTGCTCCCGTCATCAACACGACGTGCTGGATCTCCGGTCATCGTGACGCCCCCGGTAACCGGTGAGCCCGGCCTCCACCAGTCCGAAACTGGCCCAGCCAGAGGAAACACGTGGCAACAGACGCACCTGTTGGGAGTCCATCCGTCATCTCGTGGTGCATCTCGGGAGAGGTGCGTATCGATGTGGAGGAAGATGGGAAGCCCATCAATGCCTTCATGAGGCGGTGATAGGTGTCCGGGTTTGCTCTGCGGCGAGGATGACGACTGCGACGCCTGCGATCCGTCGCCTCGGAAGTTCGGGACACCGTGACCATCCCCTGGTAGGCGACGGTGACCCCGGGCCGCCCGGAGCGCCCGTTCGAGCCGGGTCTGGTCGGAGGCGAGTTGCTGGCCGTAGCGTTCGTCGAAGGACTCTCATCCGTTCGCTTCGCCAGCACGTAGCGCACCCTGCTTGCGCTTTCATCCAGTGCCGTGCATGAGCATCTCCAGGTCTGCCTGTGGGCTCGTAATCGGCGCTGGCTTTTCGCAGGATAGATCTCTGGTGGTCTCGTCGCGCATGCTGCACCCCGGAAATGTAGAACGTGTCCTCGCCCTGAGATGAGCATCGGTCTCGGCCAGTGTGGTGCCGAGAGCGAACACCTTGGTGTCGTCGGTGACGCGTTCCTCATCCAGGCCGTGGCCTTCTACGTTTTCGGGGTTGATCACGCGTGTAGTCCATTCCGGTGGTTCCGATGACGAACACCGCTGTCAGGGCGACCACACCGGCGTTGCGTGGACTGATGCCACGGAACCGTCCAGAACCGCCGGCCCGTTCGAGGCAGGTTGATTGACCCTGATGATCGCGGAGCTCACGGAAGACAGAACAACGACACCCTGAAGATGCCCTTCGAGCCGTAGGAGTTCGCGGCGAACAGAGCAACCGGACTCGCTGCGCCAGCGCGAGCCCCAGGGTCACGCGCGTTGTGGGAAGCGGATGAGGGCGATGAGCGCGGCGACGCCGATGCACACGAGCGCGATGGACGGCACAGAATGCGACCCGGTTGACGAGGTCCGCGGAGAGGGCGCTGGAACTCGGCCTGGAGGGAGCTCTTTGAAGTTCGCGAGGACGCTGAACAACTCGTCGAGGGACACATACGACTTCAACACACCGCGGTTGAACAGCGCCCAGACCACGGCGGGGCAACGAGCACTACCGGCGACCACCACACCTTCATCAACTGAACCACCACCACGCGGTGCAGATCAGCATCGCCAGGAAGGGGCTGAGCCGATGGGTGGGTGCGACCGCGACCGAAAGTGCCAGGGCTGCCCAGACCGCGGCCACTTCAGACCCGTGCTGTTGCGCAGCAACGCGGTGGTGGCGGTCGTGACGAGGGCCAAACCTGCGACCTGGGGGGCGTAGAAGCTGGTGGTCAGGCTGGAACCGAGCGAGAAGACCAGCCCCGCCCACCAGGCGCGTTCGTCGTCGACGAAGTAGCGCGCCAGCTGCGCGACGTTGCCAGGCAGTTCACGCCCGCGCCGACGGCCCCCGGAACACGGCGGCGTACATCATCAGGTCCGGCCAGCCCGCGGCCTGCTGCACCAGCGCGCTGGAAGCGAACAGACCCGAGTAGGCCTGGTAGATCCCGGCTTCACGGTCCAGGCCCCCCTGGGTGATGAGCAGGTTCACCAAACCAATGTGGCGGGCGGCGACCTGCACCGTCGGGGTGCCGTACATCACGGCCTGGCTCATGGGGACGACGGTGGCCAGCAGCACGATGTCTCCAGCTGCGCCCGCCGACGCTGGAGAAAGCCCAGCACACGGCGAACACGATGGCACCCAGCCCGAGGAACCACAGCGGACTGGCGGCCAAGGCGGCGCCGTAGAGGGTCTGGCGACTGGGGCTGAACGGCAGCGGCGAGCACGGCAATGAGGAACCCTGCCGTGGCTAGACCGATCGGCCCTGATCATCGCTCGGCCCGTCCGGCGCATCCACGTCGCCTCCAGGCTCGGGGGCGTTTGCACGCCACCCACACAGCCACCCCGTCGAGGCGAGCAGGATCAGCGTGGCCATCACCCGCGGATGCCAGAAGCTGGTGAGCGCCATCGGCAACGAGCACAGGATCAGCACCGCGAGGCTGCCGACGAACCACGACAGGATGAGATCGAGACCACGCAACCGGCACACCACCGCACATAGCCAGGCCGGGAACGGTGCAGCAGAACGGCCACCAGCAGTCCCTGGAATCCGCCGTTGCCGCCGGTGATCGCCAACAGCGCACCTGCCAATCTCGAGGAAGGCCACGAGAAGGGCCACCGCAGAATCGATTCAGCCTCCTCGTCCTCCTGGCAGCCGAGGTGATGGCGACTGGCCCCATCTCCGGGTCGAGGAACGATGGAAATGCGTGCGGGATGGTGGTTTTCTTCACCTTCCGGGAGTCGATACTCATCCGATTCCCTCGTTGCCATGCGCGGTGCCGCGCTGTGTGGGCGGTCGATAACGTCCGTCCCTCAGGTAGGGTCACGCGCTCATGCTGGAACGAACTATGCGCAGCAGCGACAACCCCGAGGGCGGCGCGGTGTGGATCGGGCGAACTTGATCTTAGCGACTGGCATCGGCCACGACGGATTCGTGGCTTGAGTTGGTCGGCGGATCGATTATCACAGGGCCCGCTTCCTGCGCGAGGGCAGACGGTGCGTGGTTTTGTCACGGTCGGCATCGAGGAGGGGGCGGGTCCGGGTCGACGAGCTTCGGCGCGCCGTCGAGGAACTTTCCTGGCTGCCGTCCCGGAACGGAACCGTTCCGGCCACCGATCAGCGTGGTGATCTGCACCCGCGACCGGGGGCTGCTGCTCCGGGAGGCGGTTGATTCCGTCCTGGCCAGCGACTACCCGGACTTCGAGGTCGTGGTGGTCGACAACGCCGGGTCTACATCCGAGACCCGTGACGTGGCCCCTGCGTCATCCTGATCCCCTGGTGCACTACGTCCCGAGCCGCTCTGCAGGGCTCTCCTATGGCCGCAATCGGGGATGCAGGTGGCCGCCCACGAACACGTCGCCTTCATCGACGATGATGGGTGGTGGATCGCCGATTGGCTGACGGGGATCGCTCGCGGTTCTGATCGCGATCCCCTGTGTCGGGTTGCGGCTGGTGCCCCAGCGGTGAGATTCGCACCCGCACTCAGGCGTGGTTCGACCAGCGCGTGACCTGGGCTGATGCGCGAAACCCGTGTGTACTCGTTGTCCTCGCCGCCTGCGGAGCTGCCGCTGTTCCCCTTCCAGGTGGGTGCCTACGGCACAGGGGCCAACACCGCGTTGACCAGGACGGCCTTCGAGCGCCTTGGTGGATTCGATGTCACCCTGGGGGTTGGCCAGCCCACCAAAGGCTGGAGAGGACATCGACATGTACCCGCGCATGCTCGCAGCCGGGTATTCCATCAGCGTGGAAACCCTCGGCCATCACCTGGCATCGTCATCGCCTCCGACCTTCCCGCGCTCAAAGCCCAGTGCCCTGCGGTACGGCACCGGAATGGGGCGTGGATCACGAAGATCCTGTGCACGCCGTCGCTGCTGCGGCTGGCGGTGGGCAGGTCCCGGACGCGATCTCCAGGATGCGGACGATCGCGCGGGGAGGCTCGTCGAATCCGGAGGAGACCGACGCAGAATTTGGGCTTCCGCAGGGATACACCGCTGCGCTTGGGGCGTTGGAGATGCGCAGTGCTCTCACCGGTCCCTTCCGCTACGGTCAGGCGTGTCTGGGAAAGATACGCAACCGCTGGCGGTCAGGGACGGGGACGTCTGGGGACATCGGCCCCCAGCATCGTGATCCGCCCCGTGAGCTGAGGGTGGCCAGTAGTCTCGTCGGAGGTCCGGCAGTAGAAGCACCTCCTCGGGGTCGGCGGCGATGAGTTCTGCCGGGCTGATCACGGGCACGCGACTTCCGGGCATGCATCGTCCTGTGCTTGGCTGGGTGACGCGTCGCCGACCGCGAGGATCGCGCCGGCGGCCTCGCCCATCATCGCCAGTTCCGCGACAGCCTTCGACGCGGCACCGTAGGCGAACAGACGCGTGCCCGCGGCGCGGTGGCTCTCCAGGCAGGAGCGCAGCTGGTTCGTCGAGGCCGAGACCGCATCGGCGAGACAGGCGGAGCCCTCCGTCGCCGCCAGCCCCGCCGGGTCTCGTCGTCGTAGTGGCGGCCAGCAGGTCGGCGTTAGTTGTCCGTCGCGGCTGGCGAGCACCACCGCGACCCGCCGTAGAGGTCGTAGCGCAGCACACTGAAGGGGGTGAGACCGACCGTGCCGAGCGCGGCTCTCAGCGATGGAGGGTGAAATAGCCGTGGTGGCCGTGACGCAGCGCGGTCCAGGTGTGCTGCGCGACGATGTCGCTGAGCGGCTGGATGAGGAAAAACGGCAGACTGTCGCCGGGCCAGCGCCTCGGCGTGGCGGGCGAGAACGGCGGGGAGGTCGCGTTCATGCATCAACCCGAGCTGTCGACCACCAGGTCTGCGGGGCCGTCGGTTGGGGCCAGGTCGAGCAGCGGCAGCCAGCTGCCGCCGTGCGGGGAACTGAACTCGACGACCGTGGACCGGCCTGCGAGGTGACCGAGCCGTCCCAGGTCCGCGACCGCCTGGCGGCCTGGTCGACGACCGCCTGCGGCTCCGGTACCGGAACTCCGGGTTCGGTGGTGCCGTCGCGTCGAGCTGCGCAACCCGCAGCCGCGACACAGCCGCATGGCCAACGCGTGGGTGGGGTCGGGGAGCGGGCCGCGGGCAGTGGCCAGTGACGCGGCGACGGCTGAGCGCTGAGGTCGAGTACGATACGCCGTCGTGGGAGCCGCACAGGATGCACTCCAGCCATGTCGGGTCTCTTTCTTCGGCATGATGGGGCATGGAGGTACGCGAAACCGGGATCATGCGTGTAGACGTTTACTCCCGCCCGCATCGCGACGACCGGGCGTCTGAGCCAGGACCTCTGATGCGCCCATTGGTGCGCGTCATGGGGTGGTGCTCTGGCGAGCACGCCCAGGACTCCCAGTCGCGGTCGGCCCCGGTGCGCTGCGAGGCCTTCATGGCAGGCTGGGCGACGGTGAATCGAAACCTGGCGGGTCTCTGCTGGCGCGGTGTTCGGTGTCGTGGTGGATGCGCGCATCGGGTCGCTCGATCTTCGGGTCTCACGTCTCGCTGATGCTTGACGACCACGACTTCGTCGCGCTGTGGGTCCCGACCGCGCCTCGTCGGGTTTCTGCAGGTGCTGCGAGGCCCCGCGGATGCGAGTACGGATCGACCGCCCCCACGACCCGGCTGAGGACGTCGCGGTGCGGTACGACGATCCGGACCTGCATCGCGGCGCCCTCGGCGATCCGATCGTGAGCGCCCGCGATCCGCGGCGACCTGGGCGGACTGCGTGGCTCGGCTCCGCAGTGCCTGAGCTGCTCGCGACCTCACGCCGCAGGGCCTGGAGCCCGGCGTCGATCGGGAGGATTCCTGCAGTTCACGGATCCGCGAGTCGCACGAAACGGTGACTCGAACAGGTCCGCGGTCATGCCGTGGTCGCGGTAGGCGGCGACTAGTTCCCGCGCCCCGTCGGCGATGCTGCAGCGCAGGTCGCGCCCGGCAGCAGGCGACGCAGCCCGAGAAGTCCACCCGGTAGGAGCGCGGGTCGTTGCCGGTCTCGCCGGTGATCCGCACCGTCGCTCCGGGTCTCGGCGGCGACCACGTCCGCGATCTCCGCAACGGTGATGCTGTTGGCCCGCAGCCGACGTTGATCTTTTTCTACCCCGCACCGCATCGGCGGGGCCACCAGGGCGGCTGCGAACACCTCGGCGATGTCGGCGGCGTGCACGAGCGGTCGCTCACGGGGTGCCGTCGGAGAGCACCAACACCTGGCCGGTCAGCGAGGGCGTACCCGACGAGGCTGTTGAGCACGATGTCGCGATGCGCCGCGGGAGAAAACTGAAGGCGGTGGCGTTGCGCAACGAGACGGCGGCGCAGAAGTCCGTGTCGGTGAGTTCGCCGGAGGTCCTTCTCGACCCGCACCTTGCTGATCGCGCTACGCGATCCGGCGCCAGGTCGGCGTCCTCCGCGACGAGCCCGCCGCCCGCCGCCCCGCAGACGCTGCACGTCGAGGAGTACAGGAAACGCCCCAGCACCCGCCTGTTTCGCGAGTCGCGCGAGCCGCACTCGAGGCTGCGCGGGTTGATGTCGTAGGTGATCTCGGGGGCGATGTCCGAGGGTCGTTCGATCGCCGCGAGGTGAATGACCGCGTCGAATCCTCCAGGTCGGCGACGCCCACGTCCCGCAGGTCGAGGCGCAGGCCGGGCGGGTCGGCGGGGGCAGGGCCGAGCACGCAGTCGGCGAACCAGCCGACGTCGAGGCCGGTGACATCGTGGTCGCTGCGCGCAGCACCGGGGCCATGACGGTACCGAGATAGCCCTGGTGGCCGGTGAGCAGGACCTTCATGCGGGAACTCCGACTTCACGGTGGTGGTGGGCACGACGAAAGCCCTCGGCGTACCGGTGGTTGCAGTGGATGCCGCGCAGCCTCATGAGCGCGGTGAACGCCTCCGCGTCGAACCAGGGATGTCCTTCGGCCTGGCTGGGGTAGTGGCGGGTGATGACGTCGGCTTTTGAGGTGGGCCACCTCGTCGGGCACGGCACGAACGTGGCTGGGGTGGGCAGGTCGGGTTCGTACTTTCGCGATCTCGTATCCCCCACACCGGTTGGCGGCGGAAGGTTTGGGCCAGCAGCTCGGCGACGAGCCGGTGGTCCTGGTGCGCGTCACCGTGCTGGGGGACGATCACCAGGTCCGGTTCCCCCGCGTCGCGCAGCGCCACGACGGCCTGTTTCACCTCGCCCCAGTGGTCTGGGAGCCGGTTGTCGGGAAAACCTGCGACCCGCACGTCGAGGTCCGCCCCAGCGCACAGCTCCGCCAGGGCGGCTCGTTCCTCGTCCTCGCGGACGGTTCCCCGCGCCGGTGAGGACCAGTGCCGTCACACGCATCCCGGGGTGGTTTCGCAGCAGCATGCGAATGGTGGCGCCTGCTCCGATCGCGATGTCGTCGCAGTGCGCCCCGCCAGCACCAGGTGATGTACCGGTTCGAGGATCATGGCACCGTCACCATGCCGCGACGACCCCACGGCACGTTTCCCGGACCGTACATCGAGTCCAGGAAGCGCGTTCCTGAAGGTGTCGGCGGGCAGCCAGAACCCGTCGTGCCGGTAGGCGATCAGTCGTCGGGAGGGCAGGAGCTCCGTGAATGCGGCGTTCAGGTCGCGACCACCGCCGAGGTGGTCGAAAGAACGACTGGCGGCATGATGAGGTAGCCGCTGTTCTGCGCGGATCGGAAGTTCTCCAGGAGGTGGAATCCGGAGACGGTGCCGTCCTCGCGGGTGTCGAGCACGTGGAAGGTGGCGTGTGGGCGCACCGACAGCATCATCGCCGCGGCGTCAGGGGAGGCCTGCATCCGTCTCCACCATGTCGTCGAGGGAGACGTCGGTGAGCACGTCGGAGTAGTTCGCGAAGAACATCTCCTCGTCGGCGACGAGAGGCCGGGCCAGTCCCAGGCGGTCGCCCACGAGGGTGTCCGGGCCGGTGTCGAGGTAGTCGACGTGCCAGTGCCGGGCCTGCGGATGGTTCGCGACCACGCCTCGCCACCGCTTCCCGGATCTGGTCGGCGGCGTGACCGAGGCACAGCACGAAATCGCGTGTGCCGTAGGCGGCGTAGTGGCTCATCACGTGCACCACCAGGGAAGATCGCCGACGAGCTGGAGCGGTTTTGCAGCCCTTCGCCGCTCCATCCGAGCATGCGCATGCCGTGACCGCCACAGAAGAGTACGACTTTCATTGTTGTCCCAGGGTTTCGACTTCAAGTTCGGGCAGTGGCCACACGAGCCGGGTGCCGGGCCCGAGGGTGGCCGCCAGCTGGGCGGTGATCTCGTCGCGAAGATTCCACGGCAGTACGAGCACGTCGTCGGGACAGTCCTCGATGAGATAGCCCGGGGACACCACCGGGTATGCGGGTACCGGGGGTGTATCGACCGTGTTTGAAGGTGTTGCGGTCCGCGGCGTAGGCCAGCAGATCGGGGCGGATGCCGCAGTAGTTGAGGAGGGTGTTCCCTTCCCGGGTGCACCGTAGGCGACCACCCGCCGACCTGCCCGTCGAGCCTCGATGAGGAACGAGACCAGGTCGTCGCGGATCCCGGCGACCCGCTCAGCGAGACCGAGGTAGCCGTCCGGGCTGTCGAGTCCGGCGGTTCTTCCACCGTCTCGACCTCCGCCACCCGTGGATGTTCGGCGACATCCGCGTCCCGGCACCGCCCACAGCCGGATCGAACTGCCGTGCGTGGGCAACAGCTCCACGTCGACGAGTCTCAGTCCGCCTGCCGCGAGCCCGTGCCCGGCGGCGAGCACCGTCCAGTACTGGAAGTGTTCATGATAGATGGTGTCGAACTGTGCGGAGGTGATCAGCGACAGCGCGTGGTGAACTTCGATGGACACCCGCCCGGTGTCGGCGACCAGTCCTCGTAGCCCTGCGGCGAAACCGGTGATGTCGGGGATGTGCGCGAAGACGTTGCTGGCGACGACGAGGTCAGCTGGCCGTGTTCGTCGCGCACCCTGGCGGCCAGCGCCTCGTCGAGGAAGGCCCTCAGCATGGGAATGCCTTTGGCGCGGGCCGCTTCGCTGCAGTTGACGCTCGGTTCGATGCCCAGGCAGCGGATGCCGCGGTCCACGACGTGCTGGAGCAGGTAGCCGTCGTTGGCCGCCACTTCGACGACGAAACCGTCCGGGTCGAGGCCGAGGGCATCCACGGCTTGGTCGACGAAGCGTCGGGCGTGTTCGACCCACGAGGTGGAGCGGAGGAGGAGTAGGCGTAGTCGCCGCCGAAGGTGTCCTCCGGTGTGATGAGGGCCGGATTTGCAGCAGCAGGGCAGTCGGGGTACAGCCTGAGGTGAAGCGGGTAGGTCGCCTCGGGAAGGCTCGAGCTGTTCCTCGGATAGGAAGGATTCGCACTGGGGCTGGCTGCCGAGGTCGAGTACGGAGATGAGGCTGCTGTTGCCGCACAGGCGGCAGGTGATGCTCACCGAGGGTTTCCTTCCCTGCGTGCGCGTCGGCGCCGTCGGATGGCGAAGTGTCCGACGATGTAGCTGATATCGGTCATCGCGAACGCGGATGCGATCGCGAATGCTCCCCCAGGCCGCGCCTGCGTGCGGGGGCTGAGAACAGTTCTGCAGGAAACCACGCGGCAGTGACGGCGCGTAGGACATCTCTGTGGACAGCGACGCCTTGCGTGTAGTGCGTCGCTCACGGCGGCTTTTCGAGATGCCTCGATGTAGGAGCGACGCTACAGGTAGCTCCACGGAGGCGGTCGGAGCTGACGTGGTGTCGCACTCGGCTTTGTGGTTCAAGAGGATTGTGGCGTCGGATGGTGACGGGTCGCGCGGATGCACAGCTCGGTTTCTTCGCAGCCGTATGGCACGCGGCCCACGCGTCTCGAGGTCCCTCGCCGAACAGCCCGGCGGTGTCGAACACGTTGGTACGAAACGCCATGCAAGCGATCCCATGACGTTGCTGCACCGGGGCGAGAGTGGCTGTCCCTCGTAGGTGCAGCTCGACCACCCAGTCCAATTCACCCCGGCCACTACGAGCCTCGGGCAGCGAGACGGGCCGGGTGGCTCCGTCGGGCCAGCGGGGTGTGGCAGCGCCACCAGTGATAAGCACCTCCTGATCCGTGAAGGGGACCAGGAGGTGTTCGAGCCAACCGGATTCGGGGTGGCGTCGTCGTCGAGAAAAACGATCACATCTGGTGTCGAGGAGTCCGATTGCCGTGTTGCGGGCCCCGGACAGACCCCGTCTACGGGTGTTTGCCACGACATCCACCAAGGGGCCCGAAAGCTCACCCGCCTTGGTGAGGAGGTCGTCGTTGTGGTCGACGACCACGAGCACGCGTCCGGTACGTCCGGAGGCTTCGAGTTGACGGGCTGCCTCCAGGACGCCGCCGCGGAGGTCCGTCCAGCGGTCCAGTGGGCAGGCAGACGACAACGGTGACGCTTTCTGGGGCGTGACCGTTGTCGTCTGCAGGAGATCCGGAAGGGTCGTCAGACATGCACGTGTTCCCACTCGCGTGAGCGCAGGCGGCAGGTGGGCGGATGGTGGCGTGCCGGGGCGGCGACCAGCCGGGTGCGTTTGGCGCGACCGTTGCGGGCCGTCTCGCTGGTGATGGTGCGCAGCACTCGTTGTCCGTCGGCGAAGGTACGCAGGTTGCTTTCGCCGTGGATGCGGTTCAGCTCAAAGCTGGGCACCTCGGTGACCGACAGGCCCGCCTGTGCGGCGCGCACCGTGATAAGTGTCTCGATCTCGAAGCCGTCGCCCCAGATGCGGCTTCCGTCTGCGGGTTGGGGTAGATCCGGGTCGGGCAGCTTCGCGCCGGGACGATGCTCTTCCAAAAATGCGTTGTAGCCGTAGCACAGGGTCGGTGAATTCGTGCCCAGGCTGAGGTTGCTCAGGACGTTCAAGCCCCAGCTGCCGGCTGAACGCAGACGGGTCAGGTCCACGGAGCCCTCGCCCGGCATGCGTACCGCGATCCCTTCGCGAAATCTGCCATCTGATGAGTGCGTCGACGAACGCGGGATCTCGCACGGATCGGCTCGAGCCGTCGGCGTCGAGGGTAACGAGAATGCCGGTGGCGTGCGTGCGGTATGCAGAGATCAGGGCGCTGCCTCGCCGGTGCGGGTCTCGTGGACGATCTGAAGATTGGACATGTGATTGCGTGCGATGTCCATGCGTGAGTGCCGTCTCTCCGACCCCGGCGTCCACGAGAACCACCCGTAGACGTCGGGCATGTCGGGGAGCAGTACACTCCAGGTTCTTGGCCTCATCCTTGCTGGATGATGACGGACACGCGCGATGTGGCCGGGTGTGCATGTGATACCCCTTTGCGTCGAGATCAAGAAGTGCGCAGCTCTGCAGAGCGGATGACGAGTGTCTGCACGTCCGGGTGGTGGCAGTGCAACACAACGCCATGGAGCAGAACTGCGCATTGCTGATGATGCATGACGATTTTTGTGCCGGGGCTGATTGGGGCAATTTTCGGTGTGTCTGAAGGCATCTCGAACGAATGGGGCGGGCGATGTTACTGATAACACGACCGACGCTCCAAGCGATGTCGGAAGTTGAACACCACATAATCTTATGGTTAGGGAGGACCCTGAGTCAGGGTTGACGGAATGTAATGGCTGAAAGTCCGACGAAGAAATCTATTTTTCCGCAGTTTTTCGGAAAAGCGATTGAGTCGGCGCGGATACGACCCAGGGAGTGAAGCTGGCTGTGCTTGCCATGCGTGTGCATGCGCTTGCAGCGCCAGCGTTTGACGGTTGGGCTGGCGTCCGTCGGCAAGACTGGCGGACGACGGGAAGGTTGGCGCTGGGTGGTCGGGGCGAAGCTGGCTGAGCGGGCCGGTGACGAAGGAGCGGCCCGAGCCGAAACCATTGTGGGTGGGCCTCTGAGGGTCGGAGCTCCGCCCCAGTCGGTCGGTGGTCTGCAGGACAGGCCCGGCAGTCTGAGGCGCTGCTCGCCTCCGGTTCCTGGATGCGCAGCACCCGCCAGGCCTCCCTTCCAGGACGTCGAGGCCTCGTCCAGCTGGCGTAGCTCTCCACCCCCTGGGATGTGGGCCGCACGAGATGAAGGTGCGTCCCAGGGTGCCGCTCGAGGTGGGAGATCCGGATGAGTCCCGAGGCGTCGGTGGTGGCGATGAGGTCGCCAGGGTGGGTGCCAGGCGATCCCGGTCACGATGTGGGGTCGGTGAGGGTGGAGTTTCTGGCCGGTGGGGTTCCAGATGATGAGGTGCGGTCGTCGCTGGTGGTGGCGATGTGTGCCGTCGGGGCTCCAGGCGACCCCGGTCACCCTGCAGGGTGTGGCTGGCGAGGGTGGTGATTTTCTCGCTGACTTTCGCGGTTCCAGATGATGCGTGGTGCCGTCGGTGCTGGCGGGTGGCGACTGAGATCGCCGTCGGGGCTCCAGGCGACCCTGCGACGGCGGCGGTGTGGCCGGTGAGGTGGAGGATTTTCGGCCGGTGTCTGGCTTCTGATGATGGCGTCTGATCTTCGCTAAGTGGTAGTCAAAGGCGGCAAGAGCCGTTGGGATGCCATGCGGCCCCAGATACTGCGCCGGAGTGGCTGATCGAGCGTAACTATCTTTCTGACCGGTACTAGGATCTCCAGATAATGCAGGTGTGGTCTAGGCTGGTTGTACTTTATACAGATCCCCTTGGGGTGCTGGCAAGTCCGGCTCGGTTATCAGCATGTCCGGTATGGATAGTGAATATTTTTGCCGGTGTGGGGGTTCCAAATGATACACTTCCATCCTGACCGGTAGTTGCTAGGCTGTCCTGCTCAGGGTGCCATCCTACTGCCGTGACAGCATGGGCGCTGACCGGTGATGTAGCGGCCTCTGTCCTGAGGTGAGGTTCCAGATGATGGTGTTGTGGATCTGTGGTTCAGCTGTAGTTGAGTACACTTACTGTTAGGGCTCCAGAAATTCCAGTCAGGAACCAGTGTGGCTGTTAGGATTGTGATGTTCTCTATGTGGGGTTCGCAGATGATGCTGGTTCGGTCTTGTCTGGTGGTCGCCAAACCTTGCCGTCAGGGTTCCAAGCAGCTTTTGTTGATCATTATTTAGTGACCGATGGGAATTATACTTTTCTCACAATTGTCGGGGTTCCAATGGAGGCATCCATCCCAGCTCAGGATGGAAATAAGTTTTCCGTTTGGGTGCCAAGAAATCCGCTTAGAGCGTTGTGTGGCCCGTGAGGGTGGTGTGAGTTTCTGGCCGTTAGTGGGTCTCCAAATGATGCAGGTCTCGTCCCAGCTGACGGTAGCAAAGAAGTTTTCGTTTGGGTGCCAGGAAACTCCGCTCAGGGCGTTGGTGTGGCTCGTGAGGGTGGTGAGTTTCTGGCCAGTGGGGTTCCAAATGATGCGGTATTGTCCCCAGCTGGTGGTAGTAGCAGTTCCGTCAGGATGCTAGGGCGAGTCCAGCTATTGCACCACCATGACCCTGTGAGAGTAATGATTTTCCATTTATCTGGTCCCAGATGATGCAGGTTCCGTCCCAGCTGGTGGTGGTACTAGTTTTTCCGTCCAGAGTATTTCCTGCAGCGGTGGTCCCGTGAATATGGCCCTGAGGGTAAATGATTTGTCCGGTCTAGGATTCCAGATAATGCACTTCGATCTCGACTGTAGTTGCTAGCGAACTTCCGCTAAAAAGTGCAAGTAACTTTTAGTTAATTCTGTCGGTATGCGGCCAATTAATTCGGCAAGGGAATTTCGTGAGGGGGTTCCAGATGATGCAGGTGTTAAAGTCTGCATGTATGGTGGCAACAGTGATTCGCGTCGGGTGCCAAGCGATTCCAGTTGATTCGATGATGTGTCCTGTTTGTACGGCATTAATTCTACCGTGTAAATTTGCTTGAATGTAACCTTCCCAGCTGTCCAGGAGTGGGAAGCGATCGTGCCAGTCAGTGTGTGTCGGATTGTGCAGTTGCGGGAAAGTGGCCTGATTGAGGGCGGCCTGGCGAAATGGGCGCCCGCTAGATTGGCGTGGGAGAAAAGTGCGTCCCGCAGCGAGGCGAGTGGTGAAATTCGCCTCGGCCAGGTTGAGGGATTATCGGGGTGCCAGGAAAATCCCTAATCGTCCAGGTGGGCGCCCGACAGGTCGATTCGTGCCAGATTGTGCGAAGGGTACTTCCGTTTTCTGCGGCGAAGGTGTAGCGCAGCAGGAGTTCGCTCCGCTCTGTTCCAGGTAGTCTTCCAGGAAGACAGGGCGTCGATCGCTCTGGATCCTGGGGCCCCGACCAGCAGCCGGGCCCAGGAAGTCGAGGGTTTCCGCGCTGGGGGTGCGCATGGCCCAGCGGGAGCGGTCGTTGCGTTGTATGGCGTCCAGGAGTAACAGGCCGAAGTACTCCAGCGAGGTGTGCGCGAACGGAATGTGCTGCCGCGTTTATCGTCCTGTCGGGTAAGGATAGCGGTGCGCAGGTCCGTCCACAGTTTGTCCTGTCCGATTCGTCAGCGTCGAGGGGCAGATGTCGCTCAGGTCCTCGTCGCCGCGGACCCAGCGCCGGAAAATGGTCTCACGTCCTCGGCGGGCGCGGCGGTTTTTCTTTCCGCCAGCAGCCAGGCGCGCAGCTCTGCCATGAAGAGCGCTCTCGTGCTCTCGCCAGAAGTGGTTTCCCTTTAGTCAGCGTGGCAGCCGGCGCTCCACCATCGCTAGAGCGTCGCCCCGAACTACCGGGTTGTCACGCTGGCGCGGTCGCGTTCGATCTCCGGAATGTGCTCGGCATTGAGCTGGATGGGTGTAGCGGGCAGCTAATTGGCAGGTTGTGGACACGGCCACCAGGTCCATGATGTCGCGCGATATCGCTGTCGGGAAGCACTGCGTTTTAGGTAGCGGCGGATCTGGTCATCGCCCAAGGGCAGCAGGAATCATGGTCTCGATAGGGAATCAGCATTCCGGTCTTTCCGTCCTCGCCCGGTAAAGATCGGATCGCTGATCATCCAAAGCTTGAGTAATGGGTGCGGCAGGACAGCACCAGCCTGATTCGCTGGTTCGCATCCTCGTCGTCGAGCGAGCTGCAGCGAAAATGCCGAGCAGCCGGTTGAGGAACAGCGACCCCTGGGATTCGCTCGAGTTTCACCAGCATCGTCCAGGCCGTCGAAGACCACCGCGAGGGCCTCGCGGCGAGCCAGGACATGAAGGCTCGCCCACGCGTGGTGCGAGGAGTGCTTGCAGCCAGTCATCGCGCATGCAGGGATCACCGCTCCTTCAGGTCGCTCGGCCAGGCGCGCCATCGGCCACGTTTTTCAGGTCGAAGTAGAGGGCATGGGCGCAGGGGTTTGCTTCCGGAGCTCCGCGCGAGTTCGAATGAAGCGCTCGACAGCTCACGGTCTTGCCCATGCCATACTCGCCAAGCATGCGAATAATTGGGGTTCGGTGGGATTCGACACCCAATCCAGCATGGCATCCAGCACCGGTGTTCCTCAAGTGGGTATGCCCGGAGCCGCTGGGGTCCAGGTCCACAGCGGAGGCGCGGGAATCCTGGATGAGTTGCTCTTCGCCGAGTACCGGGTCGCCGCTACCCATTTTCTAGGACGTCCGGGAAAGGCGGCGTGCTGCTCGCTGGCTTTCCAGTTCGCGCAGTCGTCTCTTTGCTTGGCGGTTCTCGGGTTCTGGAGATGTCCCGTTCCAGGATGGCGCGCGCCGACGATGGCTGCGTTCTTCGATGCCTTTTTCTGGTCGTCTTCTTTGAGGGTTGTTCTTGTCCGCCCAGTCGCAGACGGCTCTGATGACGATCGCACGTCCACCCGGTGGTTGGCAGGCTGTCAGGATTCCCCGACCCTCCATCTCCCCGCCGATGACCGTGCTGTGCACGGAAGCGAGATTGTCCCGGTATTCCTTGTTGTCCACCAACTTCGCCCCGCTGACAATGGTGCCCATGTGGATGGTCGGCAAGTCGCGCACTTCCGCGCGCCGGAGGTCAAGATCTCGACACGCGTTCGGCCAGTTCCCGAAGTGGAGAAGGTTCTGCCTCGATAGGTGAAGGTGCCGTCGCGTCCACTCGAGCCAGACTCGTAATCGAGTACTTTTCGGAGACCAAGACGTCGCCAATGTGGTGTTTCTCTTCCTTCACCCCGAAGGCGATGCCGACGGCGATCAGCACTTCTGGTCTCCAGTGGTCAGGCGCCGCTGCGCTGAGCCGTGCCTCCAGAGGACCTTGGCGACTGCTGTGCCCGTGGATCACCCGGAAAACCTCCCCACCTCGTCGAGCTCGGAATGCGTCACGCCTTCCTTGGGTAGTTCGCGGCGGGAGTGGCCGAATGTGTCCCACACCTTGTGAGCTTCATGCTCATTGAAGGTGAGCAGCACGGCAACGGGTCGTGCATCTGATTCGTTGTCGGAAACGATGTTTTCCGGAGTGAGTAGCCCTCCGGGTGGCACACGGACCGCGGGTGATAGTCGTCTAGTCCCTCGAAACAAAGGAATTGGGCTTCGAGGTTGATGTCCCAGGAACGAGGTAACTTTAAACTGAACTGGAGCTGGTTCTCCTCGGAAAGCGCTTCGATCTGTGTGTGGAGTTCCTGAAGCTTTGTTATCCTCCGCGGCGTCTCGTATCGAAGCATCTCGCGACTCGCAGCATGGAGACCCGACCTTGCTGTCGAGAAGATCTGGCGGTATCTTCCGCAAGATTTCCTTCAGATGTTCGCGTGGTAATTTTGAGACATCTGCGGACGTCAAAAGTCCCTGCAGAAACAGGCATGATCACCTGCTTGGGGAGCAGCGATGCCCTCAACCTAGCAGGTTGCTCTGCGGAGGCGTGAAGTTAATTATTGAATCAGTATGGGTTGTGCGACCGATAAGACCGCTTGGGACTTCGACGAGCGAACCGTGGTGAAGTCGGAGAGCGGAGGGTCTGGGCGTGCTGCTGGGGTTGCGTCTCAGCCGCGACCGTCGGGGTGATGCGTCGCCCCTCGAGCGGGGTCACGCTGCTACGCATCGTGTGCCTGCGCCGAGGAGCTGGCGTTCGGCGGATGGGTGGTCGAGGGATGACAGGCGGGCGAACGGAATCTTTGAAGCGTGGATTTGTCAAGGGTGTGCATCGTCGATGCGTTGGATGAAATCGTTGATCCAGCTGGACGGCAGTCTCCACCGCTGGTAAGACGTCAAGGTTCTCGCTGTTAGGTAAAGGCGTTCAGTTCGGCAAATCACAGCGATCTGGCGGCCGAAGCTTTGGGCGTGGCGATGCGGAAAAGCCGAGTGCATGTTGCCGAGATTTTCGCCAGATCAAGTTTTTCGGATCTTCCAGAAGTTGGAGATCGACGAGATCGCCTGCTTCGCTTCCCGCGCTGGAGACTGCGTGGAGTTTCTGGGCTATCTAGCGATTGAACGGCATCACCCGAACTGATCGGGTGATGCAAGTCCCACCTCGGTGAACGCTGGTCAGGTCCGGGGCGATGTGGTGACTCAGGATCGTCGGCGTCGCCGATTTCATTGTGGCCGAGCTCGAATTTCACGGGCGCACCATGAGCTGCCGCGATAATCAAGTTTTACCGAAGGGTTGCATTATGCACGCAGGGAACCCCTCATCGGACGGGAGCTTTCCTCGGCACCAGCGTCGCTGCAGAACCCGGCCCATCCGCAGCCAGCGACTCGAAGGCTTTACGGAACAATGCCAGCGAATGTTTCCGGGCCACGTCGAGGTCGCGCGTGAATCGAGTTGCTGGCCATAACGCAGCGCCAGTGCGCTACTGCCTCGGACTGCTCCTTCGGGGAGCATCGCGGAACCACGACCATTGCCATGGAGATTTCTTTCGCCTGCAGTGCGAGTTCCGTACTTCCCTGACGTTGCGGATCAGTTGTTCCAGGGAACGTACGCTGGGTGCGCTGGTAGGTCATGACTTCAGTTCCTTTCTCACCAGCCGGAGTTCCCGCGTGGGTTAGCAGTCCTTCTCGGGCCTCCCCGCGGCGGCGTTCAGCAGGCGGGTGTTTCGATGGATCCGCGCGGGTGAGGATCGCGTCCGCCGCCGGCTGCGAATCCAGGCCTTGATAGCGGGTCGTGCGGGCGTCGCGACCAGAGTCAGCTCCACGAAAGCGGGCAGCCTGGGCGGGTGGCGCGCGGACCGCCACCGTGATCCGGCGGGTCACGTCGGCGAGTGCCAAGCAGCACCGATTCCCCGTACAGATGAGCACCCTCACGCGCGCGCGCAGGAGGGCTTCGGGCGAACTGGTCGATCTCGCTGCGCGGGCACTGCCGGAGACGCGACAACCCGTAGGCGATGCTCCATCCACCGCGTGCCGCGAGCGTGAAGCTCAACCGCGGGCACCCCAGCCTGACGCCGCCTGCGGTGGACGTAGCCGTGGTTGTCCAAGGGCGATCTCGTGCACGGATCCGAGTACCACCATCCTGTCATGTCACAAGTCTACCGTTTTCTGTAGTGTTGTGACACTTCAAAGGTCTGCGGGGTGCGTGTGGGACGGCTCTCTGGCTGCACGATTTCCGTCGTCTATGCGTCGTTTGCTCTGCGCTGGGCGCTGGCGTCTGGACGGGAAGGCAGGCGTTCCGGTCGAAAGGCTGGCGGATGGCGGGAATGCCAGCGGATGTCGGAGAGCTGGGGAATTGGATGGGGGTCGTGGCAGGCGGCTCGCGGATGTGGGAACAGTAAGGTAGAAGGTGTTCAAATGGTGGTCAGAGGCGTGTGGAAGGTAGCGTAATCGGTGGGAATACCTGCCTAGGGCGGCAGAATCTGGAGCTGGAAGAGCTTCCACGGGTCCTCCATCTCAAGTATCCTGATGGCGGTATAAATTGAAGCCGCGACGATCGCCTGCGCGGAGCGAGCTGGGCGGCGCGTCAAAGCACCAGAACGACAGACAGGCATCGGCGATCATGGCCGGAGCAAAGACGAAGCGGACGGTTCACAGTTCCCGTCCCCGGAGGAGCTGTACTTAAGTGGTATTCTGCCGCGGACCACGGATGCTGTCGCTTTGGGTGCATCAGGGTGACGCTATTCGCGCCTACGCAGAGGGCACCAGTAACCTGACCTTGCACCGAACTGCCGACAGGCACAGGCGTGCACGACGCTGCCTGCCTTCTTATCGCGGGTGGGTGCGGCGAAGTCCGAAGGACCAGTTGTCATGCGACGCCCACCAAGCAACTCGCGCGCCAGCAGCAGCGACAGCAGAACGCGAGGGCGTGCCCGCGGTCTTGACCGGCAGTGCAAAACTGGGCTCCCGCGGAAAGCGCGCGTCGGTCGAAGGCAGCGAGGCGATTGGGATTACGACTTATGAGTGCTACTTTCACAGTAGCCCCGCCGCTCCGAACACGACCCCTGATATTCGATGACGCCCATGCTGGTGAACAGTTTGTCGGGAATGAGTACGGCATCAGCATCCGTCGCTACGACGACGAGGAAGCGCTACCTCAGGTGTTGGTGCAGTTGAAGCCGTTCCCGTCTGCGGCTTCGTCCAGCGGCTCGAAAGCAAGCCGACGGTGTCCCAGTCACCAGTACGCCTGGTTCCACCCGCGATCGACCAGAAGGCACTGACTCGAGTTCGACGCCGCTCTGGCGGGTTTGCCTGAGCCTTACTCGCTGCACGTTCGCCATGATTCGTCGGGCTTGGCAGCATGCTGCGTCTACTTGTCCCATAGCGGGTATTCAGATCAGGCAATGATCCCGCTGACCTATGGAATCGTGTTCGCCTCGTGCGAAGCAGCGTCATTTACTTGTCGGCCACTCTTGGTTCAGGTGGCGAACTCGAACGCTGCCGGGCGACGCTGATCGTCCGAACACTCACTCCAACTAAGACTCCTCCGCCTGGTCGGCGGCTGTTTATCTTCGGACTTGATCAAGGTGGAGATGCGTCGGACTGACTAAACAGATCATCGGCCTCACCGACAAGGCGCTCGTGCTGAGTCAGGAGACTGTTGCCAAAGCCGAGGCAGCAGCGACGGCCCAGGGCAGGCAGCGACGTGCCGGTCATGGGCCGAGACGACCTGAACAGCAAGGGTTGGAACTTCGTCAAGGCTCTATTGGTGTGCTAGCGCTGGCCAACCGCTGTGATGGCGTGACCTGCCAGGTAACGCTTGCCGGATCGTTGTCCTTGGCGGCAAACCGGATGCCGTAGGGTTGCAAGAGCGGTTCCTGAGCGAGCGAGCAGAAGCTAATGCCGCCCTAGCCGAGCGGCTGCGGACCCGCATTGTGCAAGGCGCTGGTCGCTGCACTCGTGGTCCGAATGACTACGCCGTAGTGATTGTACTCGGGCCAGACATCATGAAGTACTTCTCCCGGTCCGAGAACCTCAGGGCACTCGAACCGGAGTTGCAGGCCGAGGTCGAGGTTCGGTTGGCGGAACAGTAGGGGAAGCCAAGCCTGGCGAAGTTATCGAGAACGTCAGGTATCTCTTGAACATAGGGATCGACTGGCGTAAACGGGGAGAGCCAGCGGTTGCCGAGTTCCGGCAGGACGCCGTCAAGAAAGAGCCACCAGGCACTGATGCTCTCGGCAAGGCTGCTGTGCTGGAAGTGAAGGCATGGCAGCTGGCGTTTGACGGCGACTGGATTGGCGCAAGCGAGAAGCTGCAGGAAGCGGTACCGCATGTCGGTCCTGATGCGACGCGGGGCTACCGTGGTCTACTGCTGTACCCTCGCGTGTTTGCTGCACCTGGCGCGCAGGATGAGCCCCAGCGATCGCGTGCTCGGCAGCTCGTTAAAAGATGCCGAGCACGCTGCTAACCGCTGCACCTGGTTCAAGGGAGATGCGGAAGCCTGGGGGCCGAGGATCCCGCTCGTCCCAGAGGACATCGTGGCAGTGAACCAAGTTGTCGCTCGGCTGCGGCGGCAAAGCTCAAATCTGGCAGGTTAGCCTGCCCTCGAGATGCAGGAAGCTGTCGCTCAGGATGAGGCGGCCCGGTATGAATGCGGTCTGGCTACCCTAGGGTCGTTCCCTCGCTAGCCGCTTCCAAGCCGAAGGGGCCAAGGACGCTGCGATTCCGCCCGTCTGGGGTACCGCAATGTGGATGACCATTGAAGCCAAATCGAAGAGTGTGGCGGCGGCCTGTTTCCGCTCAAGGATATTAGGCAGGCCAATACCCAGCTCGACCAGCTGGCGGCAGACTATGGCGATGGACCATCCGCCGGCGGGTAGTCCAGCGATCATCGTGTCGGATAAGTCGTCAGTGGATCCGGAAGCACGCCCAGGCAGCAAACCCGAATGTGTGCCCAGTCTCGTCCGGCGTCTTAAGGGAAATCGCCAGCGATGTCGCTGTGGTATGGACGGATCTGCTGACGACAGCAGTCGGAATTGCCTGAGCAAGATCAAAAGCCAACATGTACGGTCGGTCATGAGGAGAATGGGTGTCTGCCCAGCCAAGTGATCGATCGACTCACGCAAAAACCGGATCAGGCCAGGTGGACTGAGGGAACGGCTGAGTAGTTCAGCATCACTCGCTCAGCGATGTTACAGCAAGGGCCTCACCTAATTTGCAGGTGCCACACAGCGTAGCTAGCTGAGTCGCGTGCGGGTTATTACAGAGCTTAGGGACATAGTTTTCTTGGTCTGGAAGAAATCTGTCAGTTCCTCGATCCTCAGATCGTCTGAGCTGGGTTGTTGCAGTTCTTGGCCCAACAGGCCACCGCGCTCAGGAGCAGATCATCGAAGTTTCAACACGTCGGGCATGAGGTTCGACACAACCTGAACGTCATCTAGAAGCAGTGCGAGCCTGAAACAAAACGGGCTGCTAAGGGGAACGCGGTCCACCTAGGCTTTAAGAAGGTCGGGCAGGGATGGGTCGCTCATAGCGTGCAAGAACCGGATTACCATGCTCTTCTTGATCTACATCTAATTCAGGGGTAAGTGATGTGATGGGTCATGCGCGCCGGTTGAAAAAGCGAACCAGCTTCCCCCATAGAGCGGAAATCCCTGTTGACCGTCCAGTCGGCTCGCTGCGAGGGATCCGCTGAACATAGAAGGGGCTTCCGGTGACGAGATGTGTCACGAGCGCGCTCACCTCCTGCGCTGGCTTCGCCCAGTCCCAGTAGCTGTAAACTTCTTCCCTGCGGGCGGGAGCGGATGCACGCTATGGCAGCGAAACAGGATCTCGGCTTCCGCCTTGAGAGCGTACACTGATCGCGTTGCGAGCTGAGGTGCCGCGCCAGTAGCCTTTGCAGCCATCGTTGATCGCCCGATGCTCGCGTGGCGCCAAACATGTGGCAGTACAACTCCTCGAACAGCGGCTCAGTCTGCGATCCTGCCCTCAGAATCGGGGATGTCAAGAGACTCGGAAGTCGTGGTCTGCCCGTCGTAGGTCCCGGCTCAGGAGTACCCATGTGACCGTCTCCGGAGCGGATGATCCTTGAGACAGGCCAACCGGGTTGATCAGTTCGATTAGCCACAGCGCGAGTGCGGGGGGTTGCCCTTCGTCTTCTGTGGAGCGCCAGTCGTCGTGAGTGACAACTCGGAATCGGCACGGGCCCATGTGTAAAAGTAGTTAGAGCCTGCTTGGTAGGCCGTGGATGCTGTGGCCGCTCGGCGCTACGTTCGACCGGGTCAAGAGTCTTGGCTGCAACGTCGAGAAGCTGCGTCCGTTGAGTGGAGTCGACCCCGGGGAGAGCGGGTGATTTGACTTCTTGGTTGATTCGACACCTGACTTGGCGGACAGGGTCCTGAGCGATGCTGCCCCTCCGCTGGCCTTGAAGTTCCCTCTACTTCGTAGGTGGTCGGCCGCGGTGCGTTGGGGTCGATCATCCCCGGAGCTGTACGTAGGCCAAACACAGGTGATCGTGCTGGTTGAACGTCATTCTTCGTCCTTGTTTCCCGCTCGCGTCGAGATTTGCAAAGGCATGCGCCTCGAACAGTGCCTCCACCCATTAACTCTAGCCAAGTGCCACGTCATCCTGGTCAATTGATGCGGTCCGGTCAGCAACTAGCGGGACGTCACTTTGAAGGAGCACGTGTCGGCAAGACTGCGTCACACTGTTTACAAATCTGGGTAACATGAGCGCCGCTGGCTCACGGCGCTGTGAAAAGCCCGTCTGGCTAGAATCTGCTCATCCGCCGGGGGTGCGCTTTCCATCTGGTGACGAGGCAGAAACTCGCCCCAGGTGTGGGATTCGGTGCGACGACGTGTCGACTCCGGCGCCCCGCCCGGAAGCTACCTCCCTCACCGGATCCGCCACACCGACGGATGCCGCCGACCCACAGCGGGCGGGACGGATCCCTGTCGCTGCGGATGCGTCCCATGGCGTTGCTGGAACGCGGACGTGCCACGCCGACGGTAGCCGCTGGCGCGGCTCCTCGAGGGCGGTCGCGATCCGGTGGCGGGGACAGCGGATACGGGCTCACTGATTACGCCGACGCGATCGTCGCCAGCGGATTCCCCGGGATCATGAACGCGCCGCCGCGCCTGCGCTGGGGACCGCTGGACGCCTACCTGCAACGCATCATCGACCGCGACCTGCCCGACCACGGCTTCGCGGTGCGACGCCCGGAGACGTTGCGTCGCTGGCCTCGGGGCCTACGCTGCGTGGCGTCCTCGACCACCACCTCCTACTCGCGGATGCTGGATGCCACCACCGGAGGCGACGGTGCGCAGCCGGCTCACACCACGACCATCGTGTACCGGGACCTCCTCACCCGGCCTGTGGATACTGGATCCGGTGCCCGGCTGGCTTTCCGCGAACAACCCGATCCGGCGTTTCCAGCAGGGCCCTCAAATACCAACCTCGCCGACCCCGCCCCTGGCGGGCCCGGCTGCTGGGCTGTCGTCGTCCTCCCTGCTCAACGCGTCGGGGAGCGCGCCATGATGGGGGCCGCTGTCCGAGTCGCTCGCGACGCTGACGGTGCGCGGTCGCGCGGCGCAGGCCGCCGAGGCGCGGTGTACCACATGCGCACCCAGGGCGGACGACACGAGGTGGACCTCGTCGTCGAAGCGAGTGGACGGGCAGATCGTGGGCATCGAGGTGAAACTCGCGGCCGCGGTGGGCGATTCGGACGTGAAACATCTCCTCTGGCTGCGCGACCAGATCCCCGACCGGGTGGCCGACCTGGTGGTCGTCCGACGGGCAAGGCCGCCTACCGGCGTCCCGACGGGGTGGCGCGGTGCTGCTGGCCCTCCTCGGCCCGTAGCTAGCTTCCGTCGTCTGGGTTCGGGACGCGCAGCACCCGCCAGGCCTCTCCCCCCAGGACGTCGAGGCCTTCGGAGGTCCAGCTGGCGTAGCTCTCCACCCCGGGGACGCGGGGGTCGCACGGAGATGAAGGCGCGTTCCAAAGTGCCGTCGAGGTGGGAGACTCGGATCAGTCCCGAGGCGTCGGCGGTGGCGATGAGGTCGCCGGTGGGGTGCCAGGCGACCCCGGTCACGGCGCGGGCGTGGTCGGTGAGGGTGGTGATGGGTTTCCCGGTGCGGGGGTTCCAGATGACGCACGCATGGTCATCGCCGACGGTGGCCAGGAGACTGCCGTCAAAACTCCACGCCACTCCGTTCAGGCGACCGGTGTGTCCGGTGTGCAGGTCTCCGAGTGCGACGTCACCCTTGCGGCCCGGGTCGGTGACGTACTCACCAGATTCACGGTCATTCGTGCGGCGTGGAACATTGTGCGTCTCGGATGGGGGAGTACTCATGAGGCCACCTCCTGCAGACGATGGTAGTTCCGTGTCCCTCATGCGTGAACATTCTGATCAGCACGGTGTTCCTGGTAGGAGAGCGCGTCCTCTTGGGCGTGAAGAGGAGAGAGTCAGACTCCGTCTTGTCGTTGTGACGTCGCTTGTGTGGTGATTGTTATCGGCTCGTGATCTGGAGTTCCTGGAACAGTTTTCACCCGGACGGCGCCATGGGGTGTGCTGGGACAATGCCCAGTGCGAGAGCTTCTGGCCCACCCTAAAGACCGAGTTCTACGACCGTCACGAGTTCGCCACCCGTATGCAGGCGATCCAGGCCGTCAACTCATGAAGCGAAACCATCTACAGTCACCACCGGCGTTACAGCATCCTCGACCAGATTCCCCCGGTAATTCACGAACACCACACCATCACTGCGGCCAACCAAACCGCTTAACCAATGCCCATCGAATGAGAAAACCCCAAGGTCTGGTGGTCAGTGCGGTCATGGTGTGCTGTGGTATTGCTGGGGTTACTCTTTCCGGTTTACGGGCCGGGTGGTGCCACCACTCGATGGGGACTTCGCTCGAGTTGCTGGTTTGGAAGGTTTCGGTGAGAGTATCAACGACCTGCTGCGCGGGCTAGGTGTCGGGCACCTTGATGAGGGTGCTGCTGCCGAGGCGTTCGGTGGCCTCACACCTTCCGCGTGCGAGGTGATCGTCGCCGACCCAGTCATTGATCCACCCGATACCCGAAAGAGATCTCGAGCCGCCCGGCGGTCATGCGAAGAACGGCTCGTTCCTGGCCGGTGACGAATGCGGGGTCGAAAGCCATAACTGCGGCGTGAACTGAGGCGTCCCACAACCCGCGCCCGCCGACGCATGCCTCGAGTGGTAATACTTCTGCATGAAGCGAGGTGACGCGATTCGTTCGATGAGTTGGTCCTCGCCGGCGGAAACATTGAAGTGGGTGTTCAAAGGGCCGCGGTCATTGTTCAATGTTGTGCTGTATCCGGCGCCGCGGCTGATTTTGCCTTCCTCGGTCTTTACCGCATTGTTCTTTCACCACTGTGACCAAGTCTTCCTCGGTGCCGTCCCATTCACCCTCCAGTGGTTCCCAGGGGCCCGTCTTGATTCGGGTAGAGAATTCTTTCATGAAGCGCATGGACATGCGGGCGATGTCTTCTGGTGTTTCATTGAGGCGTGTCCAACACGCATACACAGAAATGTCATCGAGATCGTGAGGCATGTTTGTGGTTACCTTTCAGGAGTGTTGATTACATTAACACCATAGATTCTCTCCTCCGTCAAGATTCTGCTGATGGCGTCGGCCCCTTCTCTAGCGGGGATGCGTTGTTCGAGTTTGGTGGCTACTCGTAGTAACGGGCTCCTTGGGGGTATAAAAGGTAAACAAAGCCAACGGGTCGGTGCGAACGATTTGCAGAATGCAACCCGAATTATGCTTCCATGCAATCAGTGGCTCCGGGCCGTGCTCTGTCCTTATTGGCTCCCCCATGCCTCCGATCCGCAGTCGCATAGCTGACGAACAAGTCGTCTCAGTCGGGCCTGCAATCTCTATTTTCTGTTCCTAAATCTGGCTAGCGGAAAAATATGATTTCCGATTTCATTTCCATTTCTCTTGGTGACCAAGATATGCTCGAATGGGCCGAAAAATTAGCACTGAAACGCTGGTTTCTTTCGGCTGCGGTCCATCCGAAGTCTTTTGACTGCTGTTGTGGCTGAATTCTTCGAGGGTCATGGGGCTAGCTGGAGGTTCGCGAGGCGGTTGGCCCATGTGGTGAATTCTTCGTCGGTCAGTGCGGGCATGGTGTGCTTTGTTTCCTCTAGGGGTGTGGGGTGGTGTCACCGCGTGATGGGGACTTTCGTCGAGGTTGTTGTGTTTCGAAGGTTTCGGTGAGGGCATCAACGACTTGTTGTGCGGGCCAGCTCATCGGGCACCTTGATGAGGGCTGCCGCCGAGGCTTTCGGTGGTCAAACCTTCCGCGTGGGTGGCGATGGTTCCGACCCAGTCGTTGATCCACACCCGATGACCCGAACGGATCTTCCAGGCCGCCCCGGCGGGTCAGCGCGAAGAACGGCCTCGTTCCCGGCCGGTGACGAATGCTGGGTCGAAAGCGGTGACGGCGGCGTGAACCGATGCGTCCCAGCAACTCGCCCGCCGACGCATGCTCCGAGTGGTCAATCATTTACGCATGAGCGAGGTGACGCGACTCGTTCGGAAGAGTTGGTCCTCGCCGGCTTGCACGCTGAAGCTGGTGTCCAAGGGTTTGTTGTGGTTGGTCAGAAATATATCGTATCCATCTCCGGGAATGGGTTCCCCGTCATCTCGGTAATGGGTTCCTCTTGATAACCTCAACCAATCCAGCCTCAGTGCCGTCCCCCATTCACCTCCAGTGGCTCCCAGGGGCCCGTCTGATTCGGGTGGAGAATTCTTTGCATGAAAACGCATTGACATGCGGGCGATGTCTTCCGGTGTTTCATTGAGGCTGTCCAACACGCATACACGGAAACGTCATCGGATCTGGGTCATGTTCGTGGTCGCCTTGAAGTGTGAAGATCACTTTGATGTTATGAAGTCAGTTTAGAATTTGGGTTTCGTATTCGTGGGGGATGCTGAGTTCTGGGATTGCGAGATCCATGTCGCCGGGGGATGTATTCATCGCCGTGAGGGGTTTCTTTCCGGGTAGGGGTATTGCCAGGCCGAGTAGCACAGTTGTTGGGGGCTGTTGATTCCTGCGATGTCTCGGAGGCGGGTGATGGGACAGGCTGCGACGACGTCGAGGATGGTTTTGGCTGGGGTGGGCCATGGGTAGCCGCGCTCGCCATACGAGTCCTTCTTTCGCGATCGTGAAGCCGGCTTGTGTGAAGCAGTCCCGCTGCTCGGGTGTGAAAGTGGTGGAGGCGCTCGGTCGCCCTTTGGACGTCTCGGCGAGAATTGGCTCGGATCTGCGTCGACTCCGTTGAGAGACCCCCAGGTCGGTGAACTGGATGAATGGGACCTTGCCTCTGCTAGTTTGATGGTGATCACTCTCGTTCCTCGAGGTCGAGGAGCACGGATGTCAGGGCTGACTCGAAATCTTCCGGGTTTCGGATGTTGTCATCTCTGGTTTCTCGCTTCCATGAGGAGGGTTTTCGGGAATGTGATTTACCTATTAGGGCCTTGCTAGCTGCCGTAAAGAGTGATTGAGACGTGTTTTGCTTTGTCGACATGTTACCTGCGGCTGAGCTTTATCAGGTGGTGTGTGTTCCGCTGGCAGGTAGAGGTGTTTCAGGAAGTTTCTGTGAGGAAGTTCGTGCCTGTGGTCGCCAAGAGTGGAAGTGGTTCTTGGTGGCTTTTGTTCTTGCCTCAGCGCAATAGCTTCGAAAGCAGCTGCCAGCACGGATCGCGACAAGCAACGGGCGTAGTGTTTTTTGTCTTGTTTGCTCTTGTCGAACCATCCCGCAACCTCGACCTTCACTCGTACACGAGGCCTTGCGGAGTGTAGAAAGTGAACAGCACCAAGATCGTGTGCGGAACGATCTGTAGGGATACAACCGGTCGGATGATTCCAGCCTGCCATCAATGGTTCTTTTGCCATGCTCCGCCTTGATTGGCTTCCCCATGCATCCGAACCAGCCGCAACGTAGCCAATGAACAGATCATTTAACAAGGTTTTATCTACATGGTTTTTCGATCCGCCCTGAAGCAGAAGGAATCATTGATTCTGTCGCCAGAATCCTTTTCCAGCAAGACGTATTCGGAGCAGTTCGAAAATGTGGCGGCGGAATCGTTGTTTTCCCTTTCGGTAGTGGTCCATCCGAAGTCTTTGACTGCTGTTGTGGTGAATTCTTCGAGGGTCATGCGTGCCATGAGGTTGGCGAGGCGGTTGGGCCCATGTGGTGTAATTCTTCGTGGTCAGTGCTGTCATGGTGTAAGGTCACTTTCCTTTCGGACTCGTTATTTTGAGATCGCCCTTTGCCGTCCCATGAGCATGATTTTACCACCGGTGGAGCGATCCTGAAGTTGGATGCCGTCACGTTGCCGTTGGTGCGGGGCAATTTGATCAGTCGTAGTTTTAGTTCGACTTTCCCGGCGGCTAGGTTTCTCGAAGAATTTCGGGTGTTTCCTTCCTGTTTCAGGCGTGTCAGGTTGATCGGAGGGATGCGGGATCCTGGCTCTTTTCGGTCAGGAGGTCTGTGTGATGTATTCCAGTGTGCCGTGGGCACGCACCCCGTTCTCGGTTCCGGCGACTGGGGTAGCTTTGGGCTGTTGCTCTTCGCTTCGTCTACGACGAGGTCGTGTCTCCTTCGATCGCGGCGGCGTCAACCTTGCCGGGGCCGGTGCGTGAAGTCCCTGGGCTCGTCGGGGATCCCCGATGATGGTGTGCGCGCCAGATCCTTGTTCCGATGAGCAACCGCACGTTCACCCAACCACTCAGAAGCCCGACCCGCTTCCTCAGAAGCGGTCTGTTATTACGCAGCTCGTCACGAATTTCGCGGCCTCTATCAATGCGCTCCGGATGTTCTAAGTCTAGTCATGGAGTGACCTTCTCCAGTTCGTCAGCCAGTCTTCTGAAGGATTTCCTTCTGGGGTTTATTCCGTAATTTCAGGTCGTTGAATGGTTTTGCTGTTTTCGGCTTTCTCGTGTGCGTGATTGTAGTCGAGGTCTGTTCGTTTCGCCTGTCTGTGTGGTAGTTGTCGTCGTGGTGGGGGTCGTCCAGGATGGTTGGTGCTGGGGTCGCGGTCGTTGAACGCGTCAACGTCCTTGTCCCATCCTGTAGGGATCCCGCTGCAGTCGCTTGCCGTTGTTTTGGAGGGCGTTTCTGTGAGTCGCGGTAGTGTCAGCGGGATCGCTGGCGATGAGGATTTCCCGTCTCCCGTGGTCGACTTCGCGGTTTCCGTCTTTGTCGTGGAGGGCCGCCCGTCCTCGTCGGTAGAAGGCGCCGGGCACCTTTTCGGGGCTGCTGGTTGCCACCGCTTGATGGTCGGTCAGGGTCTTCTCTGTGGTCATCGCTGCTTGGTGGGTGCTTCACATCCCCGATGAAGATTCCTGACCTGGCGTTGGTGGCGTTCTGCTGGTGGGATGGTCGGACCGGTGGCGTGGTGCCCGGTTGCGGGTGGGTTGTGGTTGTTGGTTGCGGAATCGCCGCCATGTACGTGGGGTTCCGCGACTGGAGGGAGCAGTGGGTCTCCTGGCTGGTGGGTGTGGGTGTCCCCGTTATTGTTCCTGGTTGTTGGGGTTGATAGATCCTTCGGTGGGGATGTGCAGTTCTTCCGCTGGTAGGGTTTCCGCATCGCCGTGCCGTTGCTGTTGCGGGTTGTCTTCTGGGTGGTGTCGGTTTCTCGATCAGCGGTCAGACGTGGACCGCTGCCGGTGTTCACGTGAGCGCTGGCTGGCTGCCACTGTTCGCACCACCGACGACCTGCACCGCCACTGCCTGCACTGACCCATGGCCGGTGTTGTTGTGACCGGAACCACTGCCCACAGCGGAGCCGCTGCCGATGCCCGTGCCGCCGCCGGTGCTGGAGCTGCTGCCGGTGCTGATGTGCTGTTGGCTACCACCGCTGCTGTGCGCCACTACTGCCTGTCGTTGCCTGCACTGGAGCCGCTACCTGTACTGGCGTGGCTGGAACCGGTGCCGGTGCTGGTGGTGCCCGTGCCGTTACTCGAACCGCTGCCTGTGGTGTTGCTGGCGCCTGTACCGCTGCCGGTGCTGGCGTGACTGGAGCTGCTGCCGGTGCTGGTGGCGCCCGTACTGTTTCCCTGTGCTGGTGGTGCTGCTGTGGGGCTGTTGGCTACCGCTATTGGTGCTGCCATGGCCTGCGCCACTACTGCCCGTGGTGCCCGCACCGGAGCGTTGCTGGTGCCGGTGCTGGTGCTCTGTGCTGGTGTTGGTGGTGGGCTGTTGGTATCCAGGTTGTTCAGGCCCGTGGAGGGGTTGAGTCCCGGCGCCCGGGTTACGAGGCGGCAGGCGAAGTCGGTCCTGACCCGATGATTTTGAACACCCGCCGCTGCTGTGCTGGTGGTGGGGGAGTGCCGCCGTGGCCACTGGGGGTGTGTCCGCTGGGGGCAGCGGCCCCGGTTTTGGTGGGTGCTGCCATGTCGGTGAGATCAACAGAGGTTTTGGAACGAAGTTTCGATCTGTTCCAATCCCAGATCAACAACCTTGACCCCACCACGGATCAGCCAGCCACCACCAGGAAGTGCGTAGTCCGCGGCACGCGTGGCCAGGTTCAATCGCTGTCAGTGCTGCAGCACCGCAGCTTGGTACCACCGATAACACCCTTGACTGGTCCGGAGGCCCGCTTCCACTGGGCCGGTGACGCGTTCACTGATGGGCAGCTCATTGACACCATCACTGGCAGCCTGGAACACCGAGCGGGATAAGAGCAGGGCTGAGCCCGTCTGGGACCCGACACCCACCCGGGGTCGTGGCGGGCGGTGTGGGTCTACTCCAAGAAGCGCGCCGCCAGGGACACTCAGACCCTGACCGCCCAGGCCAACCGCGCCCGCCATCCGTCGCCGGAGAGAAGCGTCCGGGCACGCGTTTTGCGTCACCACCCACGCCGGTGACGCCACCTGGACGAGGGCCTCCTGGCCCGGGCCCGTCTCTGGTGGGACCTCAAGGGCTACGCCACCTTTCGTTCCGTCCCGCCCGATGGGCGCCGGTGAGGTGGTCTCCTCGTATCACGAGCTGTGGCACGCCCGGGCAGTCTTTCGCCGATGAGTAAGCACGACCTGAGCCCGGCCGGTCCTCCACCACACCCGCGATGCCATCGAGGCACCCTGATCGTGGTCATGGCCGCCCCTGGCGTCGCCCGGACACTCTGAGGACACCACCGATCAGCATCAAACGCACCATCCGCACCCTCAAGCCCCTCCAGGAGATCACCATCAACCCTCCACGGCCACCACCTCACCGCCGCCGACCCCTGACCCCCGAAGCCGAAGATCCTCACCGCCCTGAGCATCCCAACAGGGCACCAAAAACTGTGCAACTCAGGTTCGACTTCCTGACGCACTATATGCTGTCACCATAACCTTGCTGACGCCCAGTAGTCGAGACAGCGGATATCTTCAACACCGCCCAGAACCCCCGCCCACGTGTCTGCCGACAGGAACACTCCTCGCGACCGATACCAGCGCAACCGGCGCACCCCGTTCAGCCACTGCAGTACCCCTTCTGCGACCGCGGGCCGCTTCCCTGCACGCCCTGACGCCCATGCGCTCACGCGAGCCCGCACGAGGGAGCACCGGGTGGCCCACCACCCTGGAGCTCCTCTACGACCTGACCCTGGTGATCGCCTTCGGCGTCAGCGGCGTCCAGATGGCGCACGCCCTGGCCTCCGGGCGTATGGCGGCGGGGCTGGCGGCCTTCGGCTTCGTCCAGTTCTCCACGATCTGGGCCTGGATGAGCTACTCCAGCTTCGCCTCCTCCTACGACACTCGACGACTGGGGCGTGCGGCTCGGGAGTCGCGGTCCAGATGGTGGGCGTCATCATGATGACCACGGGCATCCCGCGCTCTACGAGGGCTTCGAGCACGGATGGCAGCTGCACCCGGGCACCATAGGGTGGCCGGGTACGTGGTCATGAGGGTCTCGCTGGTCGCGCTGTGGCTGCGGGCCGCGCAGGCCAACCCGGACCAGGCCCGCGCCTGCCGGATCCACGCCCTGTGGATCGCACTGGCCCAGGTGCTGTGGGTCGGCACGCCTTCGTCCACCTCAGCCCCTGTCGCTCTTCATCGTCTCGGTCCCGCTGTTCACCACGGAGCTGGCGGTGCCGATGCACCTCGTGCGCCGCTACGACCACATGGGCTGGCACCTCACCACCTGGCCGAGCGCTTCGGCCTGCTGACGATCATCACCCTGGGCGAGGTGGTGGTGGGAACCGCGCATCCGATAACCGCTCTGTACACCGAGCACGGCTGGTCGGCCTCCGCCGTGGTAGTCCTGGCCTCAGGAGTCTCGATCGCGCTGGGACTGTGGTGGGTCTACTTCGAGGTGCCCTTCGGCCAGGTCCTCCATGAGCACCCCACCAGGACCGTGACGGTCGCCTACGTCCACTTCATCCTCTTCGCCTCCTGGCGGCGATCGGGGCGGGCATGCACGTCGCCGCCCTGCGCGAGGAAGGGACACGCAGTGATCTCGTCCACCGGCGCCGTCCTGAGCGTCGCAGTACCCGTGGCTCGTCTTCGTCATCATCCCTGTACGCACTCGTGGTCGCGGTGAACCTGCGCGCCCCTGAGGGCGCATCTACCAACTCATGCTGGGCCTGACCATCGCGGCCCTCGCCGGGTCGGTGCTCCTGTCCCTGGCCGGCGCCCCTTCGCAGCCTGCCCTGGCAGTCATCGTCCCTGGCACCATGGATTAACGTGGCTGGCGTGGAGACCGTGGGGTCTCCGGCATATGCACAAGCGCCTCGGAGGAGGTCGATGCATAGATCGCATGATTCATCGCACAGCTCCCGACGAATAACCGCACTCGGCCCAGCAGCCCACCGACACAACCGCTCCCGTCCCGAAGGACCCGCAGCACCCGCCTGATCAGCTCTCTCTCAGCGCTGCCGCCCAGTCCGCGCCGTCCGGCGGAGCGATCCTCGTCGGGAGCATTGGCGAGAGAGATGAGCCCGGCTCTTCTGGATTGCTCGAGGTATTTCCGATACAGGCAGTCCAACGCCTCGGCCATATCGACCCGGCTATCCACTTCCAGCACGGTGAACTGCTCATTGGAAGACGGGTCGGGCACCGGCCCCACAGCGGCGGCAGGTCAGGACGGCGCAGCCGCCCTCTGCTCCGCCAGAAGGCAGGCGCACTCGACGGATGACAGCGGCATGGTGTCCATGGTCAGCGGCGCCGGCGGGAAGCCCTCTATCTTCGAGATGAGCCAGCAGTAATGGCGGCGAATGTCGTAGATGCTTCCATCCTGAGCTGCACGGGTTGGGGTGGTTTGTGCTCTCAGGTGGGGTTTTTCGTTGGGATTGTGGGGTGGGGTGGTCGTTTCGGGGCACTAAGGCGGCGGTAGGATCTGGTGGGTCGGTCCGTACCTGCGTCAGGTCAAGACAGCCTCGAGGGGCCACGGCCCGTGCAGGTCGTGGCCAAGCGGGCCCATGGATGCGGCACGGATCGTGGAGCACCTGGGGTCGGCCCATGACGAGGCTGGGCTGGCTGCGCTGATGCGCCTGGGGCGCCAGCGGCTCTTGGCCGGCCAGCGGGTCCTGGACCTGGGGCCGCACTCAGCAGCTTGACGCTGACGAGGTGGGTGGTCAGGCACCCGGTGACGGTGGTGCGCGAGTGAAGGCCGCAGATCATCTCGCGCAGGTCGGGCTGGTCGATTGAGGGCCCTCCGTTCGGCCTACAGGGCGTCTGGGGCTGGGGTGACGCTACTGGGGGTGACCCGGGCCGCTTTGAGCAGATGGTCGCCGCTCGCCTGATCGAGCCGACCTCCAAGGCCGACACTCAGGTCCTGTCCGAGATCGGCTGGCGCGGCCCGCCCACTGCAACACCCTGTAGCGCCTCCCCTGGCCTGGCCCATGCAGGCGGTTACCGCCAGGCGATCTCTGGGGCCTTGTTCGAGCACGTCACCACCACTGGTGGGGGTCTGGCCCCTGTGCCTGCAGGCGTGACCACCCTCTACTCGAGGCCGAGCGTGAGGACGACCTGCGGCGGGTGGGTTATCATGAGAGGCAGGGTCGGACGATGTCGTCAGGCCTGCTGGTCGACCCGCCACGGCTTCCCCTGAGAATCGGGGTGCTGGGAGGGCAACAAAGGCTGAGACCACCATCATCATCGGGTGGTGGAGGCTTCCAGGCCGCCCACGGCATCGAGGAGCTCGTCATCGCAACGGGCGCCGCATGCCTCAGCCGCAACCTCATGGCCCCTGGACAAGCTGCACCTACGTTTTCATTGTTTGCGCACCACCCGGCCCCAGGTGACCTGGAGGCCCGCTTCCACTGGGCTGGGTGACGCGCACTGAGAGGGTGTCTGAGTGTTTGTGAGGGGTGTGATCTGAGCCTTGAGGAGATGAGGACTCGGGAGCATGGATGTGAGTAGTAGGATGAGCGCGAGGAGGAGCGTGCTCGTCAGCGGCGGGTTGCTGAGAGGCTGAAGGCTGCGAGGGCCCTGGAGGGATCTTCGCTCAGGTTGATGCCGGAGCGCGGGCTGACCGGGTCTCGATGGTGTGCTGGCCGGGTGTGGTCAAGGCGGCTCTGGAGCGGGGTTGCTGCTGAGCTCACTGAGCACCGGCGTTGTGACCGGGGGATCCGGATGCGCCGCGTCTCCCCAACTCGCGTAATGGGACCAGTTCTGAGCCGGTCTCCACCGAGGTTGGGGATGTGGATCTGGACGTTCCACGAGACCGGGCCGACGTTTACGCCGATGCTGGTGCCCAGGGGCAGCGCCAGCTCGATGGGCTCGATGCGATGATCATCAGCCTGTACGCCGGGGGATGACGCGGGACATCGGCACCATCCGCCTCTACGCTGGGCACTGATCTGAGGTGCAGAGACGATCAGCAAGATCACCGACCAGATCCAGCCAGGAGGTACTGCCTGGCAGCACTGGGCCACTGGATGGCCTCTACCCGGTGATCTACCCTCGACGCCATCATGATGCAAGGTCCGCGACGGGGCTCACTGACCAAACAAGGCCGCGCATATCGCGGTAGGCGTGGACATGGACGGGACTGGCGCACGTCCTGGGCATCTGGGGTCCAGGCCAGCGAGGGGGCCAGGGTTCTGGTGCGGTGTGCGCCGAGCTGGCCAACCGCGGTATCAGGGACGTGCTGATCGTGTGCTGTGACGGGCTGACGGGGCCGCCTGAGGCGATTGAGGCGACCTGGCCTGAGCGACGGTCCAGACATGCGTAGTCCACACCTGAGCCGGGCCGCCACGAGGGTTCGTCTCCCACAGCGACCGCAAGGCCGTGCAGCGGCTCAGGCCGATCTCACCAGGCCCCAGCGAGGAGGCCGCGCATGGAGGCCCGGAGACTTCGAGGCCAGTGAGCCTGACAGCGCTACTCCGGCCGCGGTCAGGACCTTCACCGACTCCTGGAGACGATTCACCCTTCCTGGCCTTCCCGCCGATGGTGCGACGGGTCATTTACACCACCAACGCGATCGAGTCGCTGAACTACCAGCTGCGCAGGTCACCAGGAACCGGGGTCATTCTCCGACGAGGCAGCGGTCAAGCTGCTGTGGCTGGCTATCTGCAACATCGAGACGAGAGAGCCCGACAACGGCAAAAGGAGCAGCGAGAAAGGACGGGCCGGCAAGAGCGCGACCACCGGCGACTGATCGAGGCGCTAGAGCCACCAACTGGAAGCAAGCCCTCCAACAGCCGTCCCTGGGCCTATCGACCGAATCAACCCCACCCGTAAACCCACACCACATACACAAACAACTTGACAGGCTCGGATCTGTTCCAACCCAGATCAACAACCCTGACTCCACCTCGATCAGCCAGCCACCACGGAAGTGCATAGTCGCGGCACGCGTGGCCAGGTTCAACGTTTTCAGTGCCGCAGCACCCAGTTTGGTAGCACCCCTTCGCCGGTCCGGCGCCAGGATACGAGCAGAAGCAATCATTGAGCACGGACTCAGTCACGGCGGACACGGCACCGTCTTCCACTTGTGGAATCCGTCCTCACCATCAAGGTGGGCATCCAAATCAAAACCCACCATCCCTGCGGCAGCTTTCGCCATGACTTGTACGATCCGCCACCCACTGGGCCCCATACACCGCCAGAAGCGTCACCCCAGCCGCGACTAGCAGGATTCTTCGCCACCACACCGACAACGCGAAATCCCTAACCCCACCCACGCTTTACCAGCGTTCTCCCACGACCACGACCCGATCCGAGCGAAACCAGCCTATGGCTGAAACTGTCATAGGTGTTCTTGGCGGTTCTGCACCCGCGTGACCCACTGATTCTGCACAGTTGCGGTTCTTCCACCGGCGCACCCTTAAAGGCATCATCTCGGACTGCATGAGCGATCCGCCGAGATCCTCCACCCGCGGGCAGCTCACCCCATCCAGCAACCCCATTAATCGTATTCGCGCACGCCCGCAGCTGCTGTGGTGAGAGTCTCCACCACCTTTCGCGTAACGCCCCCAACAACGCGTTGTTGCGGTCCACTACCTCCCTGATGATCCCGCCACGTATCCCCATACTCGACAACGTGGAGGTACGAAACGCAGCAGCTCCCTGCTCCAATGTTGCAAGCTCAGCCTTGACTGGTCTCTATCGCACCAGCGAAATCATCCAACGCACTAGAAGCCTTCTCAAACTTCGCTGTTCATCGTCGCTGACGCCGTCGCGCGCGGAGCCATCAACCCTTACGCCTGCTCCGCCGGAGCCATATACCCAGCCGGTAAACTCATTCCACAACCCAACAATCGCATCCATCCCGGGAATCAACCACCCGTCCCATGGACTTCAGTTTCCCGGACGCGGCCCTCACATTCTCGGTATTAATATTCTTACTTGCACGGAAACGCCTCGGGTTCACTAACCCATCACCCGACTGCGGCTGCTCACCCGCTGACACACCATCCTCTTGTTTGGCCGGAAATGATCCACTGTCCGATCCTTTCGAGCCTGTCGACCAGTTTCATGGAAACTCATGTAATGGCTCAGCAGTCTCAGCGTACCACTCGCCAAACACTCCACATCCTCTGACTCTGTGGATGAGGACAGTTCTAGTGCCACCGCGTCGCCCCGCGTTGTGAACTTCACCGCGAAGCACTCCTTCCGGAAGAACAATTCCTCGCGCACGAAAAATTGAGGTCTCCATACCCGCCCCACCGCCCCACCACCCCACAACCACTTTTGAAGCATCAACATCAGACCGTGTTCCGCTGATTCAGTCCAACGTCCCCGACAAGCGACAACGCCCCGCTTCTCCATGTCCTCGCATCACGTCAAGTCATCCAAAAGTGACGACATCCCGCGATAACCATGATCAATTCGATGTCATCGGTGTTCTCCTCCACGGCGGGCGAGATGTGCACCGAGATCCTGGACGCGAGCCGGTTCGGTCTCTGAGACGTTGGCGGAGCCGGACGTCAACCGAGACGCCAGGAGTCGACCTCGAGTTGGCCGTGGCTGTTGCTGCCGGTCGCCACCACGGGTGCCGTCGATGCGCAGCCCCACGGTGTGGGTCGCGCCGGCTGCGACGGCCACGATGTCGCGCCAGCCGCGCACGTCGCACTGGCCGGAATCCGATCTGCCGGCTGCGACTACGGTGCCGTCGGTTTTCACACCGACGCTGTGGTAGCTGCCCGCCGCGACCGCAGCGATCCCCGTCCACTGTTCGCAGCCGGACCAGAACTCCGGGCGTCCAGTCGCACAAACAGCACCATCTCTCGTCACACCTAGGGTGTGGAGATACCCGCGGCATGCGTGATCCGTCCAGTGGCGTACGTCGCACTGGCCGGCGGAGTGTGCCGGTGGCGCGGACGGTGCCGTCAGCGTGAACCGCAACCGTGTGCCAATCACCGCAGCTGACATCCGTCACCCTCGCGCCAGTCCTCGACCCGCAGCTGCCCTCCACGGCGCGCGGCCCGACGCCACCAAGGAGCCGTCGCTACGCAGACCCACGCTGAATCTCCACCCGCGGCCACCGTGATGATGTTCTGCCAGTCCCTGGACATCGCACTCGCCCCCTGGGCGTTCCACCCACGACAAAAACCGTGCCGTCGACGCAAAGTCCCAGCGTGTGGACCTACCGGTGTTGACGGCCACATGGACGCTGCCCGCCGCGACCGCGACAACGTCTCGCCACCGCGACGTTCGGCACTCCCCGCCGGAATCTGCTCCGCTGCGACGACGGTGCCGTCGGGCAGACACCCACTCGTGCGTCGTCGCCCGCTGCCACGGACGACGAACTGGCACGGCGACCTCCTCCACGACCGGTTCCCGGGCATCCTTCCTGCGTCAGAAAAGAATAAAGAACCCGGCAGGGCCCCTGCGGCTCTTCGGTGGTTGAGAAGAGGTGGGTGGGCTTCGCAGGAGCGGCCCTGCCGGGTTCGGTCTCACACGGGCAGGAGGCCCATCGATCTGACCTCCTCCGCCTCAGCTTTCAGTTCGTCGACAGAGACATTGATGCGACTTCTCGCGAAAGCGTTGAGCGGCAGACCCCTGGACGATCTCCCACTCTCCACTGTGAGCAGCGTACCGGGAACGACGACACCAGGCCCACTGGGACCCCGGTAAGAACCGTCGCTGACCACCGCCATCGACGTCCATTCGCGGGGTGCCGAGCAGCTCAGTCGCGGACGTGATCGAGGGTGGCGTTGGCCGCCGATGCCGCGCTCTGAACGTCCCCGGGCCGCGATCACCGCCGCCCCTCGCTTGGCGACGGTGGGGAGGAAGTCGAAGGCGATCCAGGCGTCGTCGGCGATCCACTGGTCCGCCGGTTTCCGCAGATGCGGGCGTTGAAGGCGTCCGCGTACTGCGTGGCCGAGTGATTGCCCCAGATCGTCACGTTCGTCACGTCAGCCACCGGCCTGCGAGCCTTCGCCAGCCGCTGCGCGGGCCCGGTTGTGGTCGAGCCGCGTCAGGGCGGTGAACCTCGACGCGGGAATCCCGTCGGCGTGCCGGGAGGCGATCAGCGCGTTCGTGCTCTACCGGATTTCCCGTGACCACCACCCGCACATCCGAGGTTGCCGAGGCCGCCAGGGCCCGGCCCTGCGCGGCGAAGATGGCGGCGTTGGCTCCAGCAGGTCGGCGCGTTCCATGCCCGCGCTGCGCGGTGATGCTCCACCAGCATCGCGACGTTCGCTCCGTCGAAGGCCACCGCGGATCGTCGGTGACCTCGATGCTCTTCAGCTGCGGGAAGGCGCAGTCGAGCAGTTCCATCGCCACCCCGTCGAGGGCCTTCACGGCTGCCGGCACCTCCAGCAGTCGCAACTCGACGGGCCTCGTCGCCCAGCAGATCGCCCCGAGCCAGCCGGTAGACCAGCGCGCAGCCGATCTGCCCGGCCGCTCCCGTTATCGCGATTCGTCTGGTCGTCGGCGGCTCAGCGGACGTTCAGGTCGCCGACGAGCACGCAGCGACGTTTCCGGGTGAAGCTGCGAGCCGACGTGAGACCCCTCGCCGGTGGGTCCGGCGATGGTGAACGTCGGTAGCCTCGCCGCCGATTCCGATGCCGCTGTACGACGGGCCGTTCTTCACGAAAAATCGTGGTCTCGATCAGCTTGCCCATCTTCGCCGCTGCTGACGTTGAGGCTGTGCATCACCGCGGTGTGGCGGTTGCCGCTCCAGTTCGACGGCCAGGTCGATGGCGGCGTCCACGTCCGGCACCCGCACCAGCCCGGAGCACCGGCATCATCAGCTCGTGCACCACGAACGGATGGGTGGCGCTGGCCTCGCACACGATCAGCCGCACCCCGGGCGGCGGGTGACGCCGATGGCCTCCAGGATCTTCGCTGCCGGTTTGCCCACCCACTCGGTGCGCGGCTTGTCGCCACTGACCAGCAGCTTCTCCAGCTCCGCGACTCGGAGGCCGTCGCCTCGTAGGCGCCGTGCTTGATCAGCATGAACTTCAGCATGTCGGCGATCGAATCGACCGCGATGATCTCCTTCTCCGCGGTGCAGGGCAGGTTGTTGTCGAAGCTGGCGCCGTCGACGATGCACTTCGCGGCGTGCTCGATGTCGGCGGTGTCCGTCGACGACGGCAGGCGGACTGCCTGCGCCCGCAGCCGATCGCCTTCTTGCCGGAGCTCAGCACCGCCTTGACGATGCCCGGACCCCGGTGGCCACCAGCATCCGGACCTTCGGATGGGCCATCATTGCATTGGTGTTCTCCAGCGACGGCGCGGTGACCGTCACCACGAGATTGTCGGGAGTCGGCGGCGCGCAGTGCCCGGTTGATGCGACGCACCCGCCAGCACGACAGCTGGCGACCCGCGGATGCGGGCTGAACACGACGGCGCTGCCGGCGGCCAGCATCCTGATGGAGTTGCAGGTGATGGCTTCGGTGGGGTTGGTGGTGGGGTGATGGCCCCGATCACACCGTAGGGCGAGTATTCGATGGTGGTCAGGCCGTCGTCGCCGGACCACGCCTCCGTGACGAGATCCTCCACCCTGGGGTCCCGGCAGCCGCCACCTTGTTCTTCAGGTACTTGTGGCCGACATCACCCATCCCGGACTGCGCCACGGCCTGCTCCGGACATGTAGTCGAGGGCCTCAGGGGCCAGCATCGCTCTCACGGATGGCCGCGACGTAGCGGCGCCGGTCGGCCATCGAATGGCTCAGGTACTCGCGCTGCGCCACGTGGGCGGCCTCCACCGCGGAATCCATGTCGGCGAACACCCCGTCACCCGGGGCTTCCTGCTGCGTCGCGGGCGCCTCGGCCTGGCTGCCGTTGCCGGGGAGCATGGCCGCGAGGACCTCGCGGATGGTCGCCTCCAGCTGTGCCGGATCTATCTTCATTACCGCTCTCCTATCGTGTTCCAGTCCTGCAGCGCGCAGGTCGCGATGTCCACGTCCCTGTTCAGCGGTTCCACCCGAAATTCCGATGGCTCCTGCCAGTTCCCCGTCGACATGGACGGGCACCCCTCCGCCGAACAGGACCACGCGGCCAGAGTTGGTGTCGGCCAGACCGGGGAAGGGACCGTCCTCGGTGGCCAGGGGGCCGAGCGTCGCCGTCGGTGCCTGAAGGCTACGGCGCTCCACGCCTTGTTGATCGCGACCCTGTGGATGCGAGCAGCGCACCCCTCGACGCGGTGCAGCAGCATCAGGTTCCCGCCCGCGTCCGCGGCTGCGATCACGACGGGCACACCCAGTTCGGCGCTGCGTCTCCGCCCGTTCGGCGATCCGTTTGGCCGCGGCGAGATCGAACCGACGGGCCGGCATTCGGCTGGGGAGGGTGTCGAGGGCGGACTGCTCGCCCGTGGGCTCGCCGTCCGGTGAGGAGGGGATCCGAGGACCTTTGGCGACGGCGTCTCGGACGATGCGTTCGATCTCCCTCGTCGCGCCAGGTCTCGGCCAGCCTGGCCAGAGAGTAGACGGCGTCGGAGAGACGGGTTGAGGCATGTGATCAGCCTGGGGCGCACCGGTTCGGTCTCGGCCAGGGTCAGCACCCGCCGTTCCGCGCGACGCACCACGGTGCGGGCCTGGTGGAACGCCCCCGACCGGTCGTCGCGGCCCGGCACCACGAACTCCCGCTGCGGCCCCGTGACGGCCAGGCAGTCGTCGATGAGATGCTCCAGGTCGGTGATGTCGTCGGCGTTGATTGTGTTCGCCAGGATCGTCGCGTCCTCGTCGCGGCCAGTCCGGCGGCCAGCACGAACAGCCGCCGCTGCACGTCGTGGACGCGACGTCGCCACTGGCCGGCGGGCAGCATCGCCTTCGCCGCCTCCGAGCGCTGCGTTGGCCCTCGTCGACGGTGCCGTAGGCCTCCACGCGCAGGCTCTGCTTTGGGCACCCTGGAGCCCCCTGAACAGCCCGGTGTCACCCTTGTCTCCGGTGCGCGTGTACACGTGTGGCATGACGGTCTGTCTTCCACCTCGACCACGTCGACGATGCCGACGATGGTCGCGTCCAGCTTGTTGCCGGCTCTGCAGCGAACCGGGCAGAGCTGCCCTTCGTGATGATGACCGTCTCACCGGGTTCCGGCGCCGACGGTGTCCACCGCGACCTCCTGGTTGCCGACGGCGGTGCCGTCGGAGTGGACGCGCTGGATCAGCAGCAGTTTGAAACCGACGAGGCGTTCGTCCTTGCTGGTGGAGACCACCGTGCCAACCACCTTGGCCAGGTACATCTCAACCCCTCCTCGTGATCGTGATGTCCGACGACGCCGCCGCCTCGCGGGCCAGGTCGGTGATGATCGCCTTGCGATGCACGCTCAGCCGCGACCCCGGAGCCAGTGAACGGATCGCGGATCTCGGTGACCACGCGCGCGGTGCAGTGCACCGCATCGCCCGCGCCCGCGACCTCCCCGACGACCCGGTCGAGGGTTTCCGCGGTCGCCAGGTGCACCCCGAAGGATTTCAGGGCGGCGAGGTTCTCACGCAGCATTGCCGCGTAGCCCGACGGCATCTGCGGGAACCAGCCGCGCTCTGTCCGCCGAGTCGGGACAAGCGGCGTTGGTGGCCACGACCACCGGTTTGTTGGTCATGATGAATTCGGCCACCACGTTGCCAGCCAGGGCAGTCGCCGATGCCGTGGGCGACCTTCGCGGCCAGGTTCGCGGTGAGGGTGGGGATGATGAGCAGGTCGTGGGCCTGCACCAGAGATTCTCAACCGGGGTCATGCCCAGGGCCGCGATGCGTTCCTGGTCCAGGATGCGGAGGCCGAGTCGGTCTGTCGCCAGTCGAGGTTGACGTAGTGCCGAGGCCCGTTTCAGCGACTCCAGGGCCGCGTCGAAACCGAGCAGGGCACCGGAGAACAGCACCAGCGCGGGTTTGCCTGTCGCCGGGGTTGCCTTCGCCGGGGCTGTTCGGCGAGCACGTCGCGCACGATCCTGGTGATCAGCTCTGCGCAGCTGTTCCTCGTTCATCTGGCACTCCTCATGGCCGCCCCCAGCGGGTGGGGAATAGGGGTTCCTCGGGCCGGTCAGACCGTGACCCCGAGGATTTTCTCGAACACCGTGGGCACATCGGGTAGGGAGGCGGAACCACCCACCAGATACACCGTGCCTCGAGTCGGTGCCGCCGAGCGCCCGCTCGGCGATGGTGGCCATCTTCTCCAGGTGGGCGCACCACCGGGAAGACGGTGTGGACGTTGGCGGGTCGCACTTGAACGCCTCGGCCTCGTCGTAGCCCATCCCGAGTGCCCCCGACAGCACCAGCGTCATGCGGTGCGCCGTGGCCTCGTCGGTGGAGAGTCGACCACCCGTCACGCAGCCGCGACACCCGGTGGTGCCGTGGCCGATGTCGATGATGGTGCCGTCGGTCACGCCGAGGGCCCGCCGCGGCCACGGGTTCGTCGACCACCTCGCACGGGGTGAGTTCGCAGGCGTCCAGCACGTTGGTGAACACCTTCACGGTGCCCTCGCTGATCCCGGGCGGGATGGTGACGGCGGCCTCGGTGAAGGTGTGGCCCAGCCTGTCCTGGATCTCGGCGAGGATCTCCCGGACGTTGGTGACGGCCCCCAGCCAGTCGACGACGATGCCGTCGCGCACCACATTCGCGTGTCGCCAACCGCCCGTGACGGGACGATTCCCCGCTGTCGACCACAGCCAACACGATGCTGGCTCGTTCCCAGGTCGACGGCGAGCGCAGCCCGCTGCGCTTGGCGTTCTGTGTGCGACCTTCCCGGTTCGCACGAGTTCCGCGAATCGGTTGATCCTGGTCTGGGGTTCGTCGTCATCGTTATCGGTCCAAGCAGATCGTCACGTAGTCGCCGGTCTTGGCGCCGACGGCGTTGCCCTCGTCGGTGTCGAGGTGCAGCTCCGCCAAGTATGACTCCTTGACGCGGATCAGGAAATTGTCCAGGCGCGCCCCGCGCTCACCCCCTCGAACTGACGCTCACGCGGTCCTGGTCCTTCAGGTTGAGGGCGGCGGCGTCGTTGGGACCCATGTGGATGCGACGGCCCGCGACGATCACCGCGCGGTCGCATCGATGCCTGAGAGGACCTTCGATGCGCACGGGAGCGGCGTCTCAAGATGCCCCGACTGGGCCATCGGCGCCTTGATGCCGAGGGCGAAACAGTCGGTGCGGCTCAACTCCACCTGGGTGGCGGGACGGTTGAGACCCATCACACGCACCCGGGTCATGGTGCCGCGAGGGCCGTGCAGGGTCACGGTCTCTCTGCCGCGAACCTCGCTGCGCTGGCGCACGTACTTCTTCACCTTCGGTGCGGTGTAACCGAACAGGCTGTGAAGTCGGCATCGCACAGGTGGACTGCCGGTTGAGATGCCGACGATCACCTTGCGCGGGTCCAGGGGCGGCGATCCGCCCAGGACCCGGCTGGTGATCTCGGCGACGAGCACGTCGGTCATGACTGCGGCAGGATCTTCTCGACGTCACCGTGGGGACGCGGGATGACGTGCTGGGAGATCAGCTCGCCGACCCGAGCGGCGGCAGACGACCCGGCGTCGACGGCGGCCTTCACGGCACCGACGTCGCCGCGCACCATCACGGTGACCAGGCCGAGCGCCGATCTTCCTCGCTGCCGATCAGGGTCACGTTTGCGGACTCTGACCATGGCGTCGGCGGCCCCTGACGGCCCCCCACGTAGCCCTTGGTCTCGATCATATCCGGAGAGCATTGCTCATGACTGCTTTCCTCCTGGTGGTGGATGTCCGGGGGAGCCTTGGTGGTCTCCGCGGGGTTCTGGTGTCGCACCCGGTTTCGGATCCGATTCGGGTGCGACTTCTGAGCCGATCCGGATGCGGGCCGCGCCTGTTCGGGCTGCGGTGTCGGCTCGGGTTTCGCGTTGGCCTTCGGCGCGGGTGCGGCGTCAGATTTCTCTCCGCCCCGGACTCGGCCTTCGGCGCGGGTGTCCCCGAGGCTTCTTGGCTCGTGTCGGCGTGGCGGGTTTTGTCGTCGCCTTCGCCTCGGGGGTGGGCGTGGCCAGCCCCACGGTCGCGGCTGAGAAGACGAGGGGTTCCAGCTCGGGTGGGGCCGGGAATGACGATCTGCTGGACCACGCGGGTCAGTTTCGACGCCGCCGCCTCGGCGGCGTCCGCATAGCCGCCTGGACGGCTGCCACCCTGACCCTCGACCTTGATGGAGACGTAGCTGCCACCCTTGGCCAGTTCGTAGCCGATCAGGGTGACGTCGGCGGTCTTGCAGGCGACGTCGGCGGCTTCAACACCAGCGACGAGGCCCACCACTTCAATGCTCCCCAGTGCTTGCATCACTGGCTCCTTTCGGGTTCACGGAGGGGAAGTCTTTTCACCAGGCGGGCGGCGTTCGATCCGATGATCCGGTCCGCCTGCTCGCTGCGCCCCAGGAAATGCGCCAGGTAGGGGCGCCGCTCGGGGAGTTTCTCGGTGGTGATGACCACGTAGTCGAGGGCGATTCCCTAGGCCGATGCCCAGCCGCGACGAGGTCGCGGCGCGGTGAACCAGGACCAGGGGTTGAGCTCCCGGAGGCGATCCACGCGACTCGGCACCTCCTCCTCGATGCCGAGGAGCACCTGGGTGAGCTGCTCGTCGTCGACGCCCTCATGGACGGCGAGGTTGATGGTGGGACGTTCATCGGTCACGACGCGCCCCCAGCACCAGGCCAGTGGCGACGGCGTTGCGGGTCCCTCGACGCCGCGGATGTTGGCGCGCCCGGCCACCACCCGGTAGTCGGCGGGCCCGGGTGACCAGCTGCGGGATCTCGAAGTCCAGGGCGGAGCCGTCGACGAGCACCACGAAGTCGATGCCGCGTACCTCCGAGGTGGGGAGACGCGCTGCAGGGCGCGGATCGCGTTGGTGACGAAACCTGTTCCCTGGCGCGGATGCGGACCTGGCGGATGGTTTCGACGGGAAGGTCCACGTCGAGGGGCACCCATGCCGTCGGGTTTGAGTACCACGGCGGGCGTGGAGCGTTTCCGGGCAGCGGGTCCTCGAAGAACTGCACGGTGCCGTCCTCGTGACGGATGTTGAACACCGACTCCACCTTCGCCAGGTGGCGTTTGATGTCCCTCGGCCAGGGTCGAAGGTCGAGGCCGAGTTCGGACTGGATCATCAAGGTCACCATGTTCGGCGCGCCTGCCGAGGTGAATGCGAGGTGCCGGTGCCGTCCGGGCGCATGACGGAGGCGTCGGTGGAGCCGGCGCCCATGTCGAGGATCGCGATGGGGGCGGCTGTGCCGGGGGTGGTGAGCGCGCCACGGATGGCCATGTCGGCCTCCACGCCGCCAGACCTCGACGGGCACGCCGATCTCGGCGGCCAGTTCGAGGCGATCCGTTCCATCTGGAGGCGGTCGGTCCTGACCATCACGGCGATACCGACGGCGGCCTCCATGGAGAACTCGTTAGCGATGCCGCCCGCGACCCTGCTGCGGCACCCGGGTGTCGACGGCGAGCAGGTCGGTGATGCGGATGTCGCGGGTGTGCTGGTTGGTCAGCTGCGCCATGGTCACGCGCACCTTCTCCATCATGCCGCCGACATTGGTGCCGGGCTCGCCTGTGATGTCGGAGAGGTCGCGGATCCGGGAGGCGACGCCCATGATCTCGGTGGCACCCAGGTCGACGTCGACGTCGAGGTGTTGGCGCCGTGGAAGGTGAGCCGGCCCGCGGGGATGCGGCGCTCCTGCACATCGCCTTCCGGGGTTTTGATGACTACGGCGGAACGGTTGCCCACCAGGGACCGGGCCAGCGGCACCACGGGCGGTGGCCTCGGCTTCCAGGCCGAACAGGGGTCGCGATGCCGAACGGGTTGGACAGGGTCTCGACGATGCGCCCGACGTCGGCCACCTCGATGGCGGCCAGCATCGAGCGGCACCTTCTCGATCAGGCGCACCTCGTCGACGATGGGGATCTTGCGGGTCAGACGGTTGTGGACCAGCACGCCGTCGTCAGCCCTGCAGGATCGCGCCGGTGACCTCAGGCGCTCGGCGACGGGTTCAGCCGGGCCGCGACCCTGGTCGTAGGGGATCGTGCGGGGCGCCACGACGATGTAGGGCTGCCCGGCGGGGGCGTCGGGCAGCTCGTCGAGGGCGATGGTGGTCCCACCCCGATGCCGAGGCCGCCCGGGGTGGAGGGTTGTGTCCGATCATCGTGGATTCGGTGATGATCGTCTCGGTGATGGTCTCCATCGCAGCACGTCGCCGATCACGGGGGCGGCCTCGTTGATGCGGATGGAGTCGAGGTCCTCGATGCGGCGTCCCGCTTTGTTCAGGGCGTCGGTGAGGGAGCGGAACAGCCCACGGATGTTGGTGCTGGTTCCTTTGATGCCGGTGGTGGGGACGATGGCGCTGGACAGGAACCTCACCTGCCCTTCGGTACCGGTTTCGGCGAGCGCCACCTCGGTGGTCGCATTGCCGATGTCGATGCCAGCGACCAGTTTCGCCATCGTCCTTTCCCTTTCTCTCCAGTCCTCGCGCAGCCGTCCGCGGGCCTCGTAGACGTCGGCGGCCTCACGGACGAACCCCGCGCTCACCTTCGCACCGTACTGGCCCTCCAGCTCTTCGGCGATCGCGTACAGCTCCGCCTTGGTGGAGCGGCGGCACGCCAGCAGCGAGTTGTAGATCTCCAGCAGCCGGGCGTCGGGCACGGCCACCAGCTCGGCGGCGCGACGCAGGTTGCGGGCCAGGGTCTGCGTCCGTCGGCGTCGGCCACCTGGGCCTGGAGCTCCAGGGTTTCCGAGAGATGCGGAAGTCGAGGGGGTCAGCTTCCCCGACTTGACGTCCTCGAAGGTGAGTTCGTCGAGGGCCTTGCCGGTGTTGGTCTTCACCAGCTCCGGGTGCATCTCGGCCAGCGGGTACTCGTCGCGGCCGATCCGGCGGGTCCCCGCGGCGGGGGCCTGGGCCAGGGCGGCGGGCGCCGGGGCGTTCTTGGCGAAGGACACGGAGTCGTTCCCGAGGGACTTACGACCTCCGACATGATCTGTCGGATGAGTTGTTCCTGATCCATGGTGGCTCTCCCTAGGCGGTGCTGACCCGCAGCGCCTGGGGCTTCTTGGCCAGGTCGCACTGGGCGGTTTTCCTTGTTGTGCAGCAGGGCCGCGATGGCCTGATACTTGGGGCGGGCCATCTGGTCGTTGCGGATCGGCACAGGCTGCGGCGACTCGCCCTTGGCGTACTTCGCGGCGTTCTTGCCGATGGCGCGGAAGGTCTCGGGTCGATCAGCGGCGACTGGCTGGAACAACTCCACGTTGGACAGCGGGGGCAGGTCCCTCTGGTGAATGACGTGGTGCCGCGTGACTGGATGCCGATGCCGATCCCGGGCCCGGACAGCTTCGCCGCCTGGTGGGCGATGAAGCCGACGTCGGCGCTCTTGTAGATCTTCACGAACCGATAGCTTGAGACCCTCCTCCTCGATGCCGGCCGTGATCTCGCTGAGGACGTCGGCGTGGGGCAGGCCGATGTGATGGTCTCGTGGATCAGGGCGCTGAACGCTGGGGAGACCGCGATCACGACCTCCTTCGGATCCGTGCCGCGCTCCGCGTCCCCGGTCTCGACGGGTGAGCTTCCCGGACGCGGTGGCGGGCATCGTCGCCGTGCCCCCTGAGCCTGCGGGCGTCGCGACGGGCGGGGGCCGACGAGGCGTGGGTCTCGCCCGCGGTCATCTCCTGGACCACCTGCGCGATGATCTGCTTCAGGGGTGTTTCATGTCAATGTCCATGACTGACCTCAGATGCTCTCGGGGCTGATGGCCTGGCGGATGGTCTTGATCTTGTCCCACCGCTCATCGTCCATCTGGTACCCGGTCTGCGGGCCTTCATAGTCGTTGGGGTAGTTGACGGCGGAGATCACGTTGAAGTCGGCGTCGAAGATCGCCGACGTGTGCAGGTGAGTCGCCTGCGACGCGACGTTTCAGCAGGTTGAACACCGCCTCGGCGACGTCCTCGAAAGCCGCCGCGCGACAGGGCCTTGGCCACGTCGACGCCGGTGATCTCCAGTTCATCATGTCCTCGGCGGCCTTGAGGTCCTCCACGACGTTGCGCTTCGGCATGTCCTCGGAGCTGTGAGCGTAGGTCGCGGCCTCCACCTCGGCGTCGGTGATGGCGGGCAGGCCCAGCTCGTCGAAGACGGCCTGCAGGGCGCGGGCAGCTGCGGCGCACCGCGATGACGTCCTCCTCCAGGACGGGTGTCAGACCGCCGTCGACTCGCAGGTCGCGCTGGATGATGTTCCAGTCGTCGAAGTCCTCGGCATCCCAGTTGGAGCCCGCGAACATGTTGTCGCTGTTCGGGTGGACGAGTAGCCGGAGCAGATGAAGTCGGTGCCGGGCACGAACTGCATCAGCGACCGCGAGACGCGGCGCAGGTCGGGTGTGTGAACGTCTCGGTCGTTGCTGGAGGCGCATTCGAGGTCCAGCATCATGGCGATCAGGTTCTCACCCAGGACGGCGCGGATGCCGCCGGGAACGCCGGCGGGCACGCCGATGCAGCTGACGGAGCCGTTCTGCGTGCCCTGCGAGCCGGCGGCGCGGTGACGAACAGGCAGGGACTCAGGTACAGCATCGACTTGCCCTCGGCGAAGCCCATCTGCACCTCGGAGCCGGTGCCGGAGGTGAAGCGCATCTTCAGGCCGCGGGAGGCGTAGCTGGAGGCGAGGAACGCCTTCGACCATGGGGTGTCGTCGCCGTCCGCATGAACACCGCCTCGGTGCCGTAGACGGAGACTGTCTCGGCGTAGGCGGTCAGGCCGCGCATGCCCAGCTGCAGCTCCGTGGCCTCCTCGACCGCGCACTGGGTGAGGATGCCGGGACGGCCCGTCTGGGCTCCCACCAGTAGCGAGGGCGTTGAAGGGGTGCGTAGCGCACCACGCCGACGGTGGTCTCCTGCTCGGCGAAGCGCGCAGCCTCAGCCTCAGCGGAGTCTGCGGCGATCTGCACCGGGTGGTCGAGCACGTTGGTGACGTGGCACTGGTTGGCGGGCTGCTTGCGGGCGCGCAGTTTCGTGACCGCCATCATCATCTCCAGCACGCTCATGTTGCCGACGACCTCGGTGAGCTTGGCCGGGGTCATGGCGGTGGTGAGCGGGATGATCTTGCTGCGGGGCACGTTGATGTCGCACAGCATGGCGGCGCACCTGGAGGGAGTCGATGGCCATGGCCTCCTCGGCTCGCTCCAGGTTGATGCCGTAGTCGGCGACGAAGGTGTCGATCATGTCGAACTGGTCGCGGGTCTTGCCGTCGAGCTCCACGACCTTGCCGCCCGACAGCCTGATCGACGGCTTCGGGTCGTTGGGGAGTCCATGGCGATCAGGCCCACCTCGGGCCATTCGCTGACGAACCCATCCTGGTTCACAGGGGCGCGCGTCGAGCGCCTCAAACCTCTTGGAACGCATCAGATCGGTCCTCAGATGTAGGGGGTCGTGGTGGATTCGGGCGTGGCGCCGAGCGCACCGAGGAGGGAGATGCCCACCTCGCGGGCGGCGATGATGGCCTGCCGGACGGCACCCGAGTCGCCGCTCAGGAAGGAGATGACCTCGTTGAGAAGCTGGTTTCCGCCAGCGGGGCTGGCGTAGCCGATGACGTCGACGGTGGCTGCCTGACGGCGGTGTCGGCCAGACCACACCGATGCCGGCGGGGGCGCCGACGGTGATGCCGAAGGCCTTGCCGATCGGGGCGCCGAACGCCTTGTTGAGGGCGTAGGAGGCGCGGGCGGTGTACTGGAACTCCAGATGGCCCGCGTCGTTGGCGTAGACGTCACCGAAGGTGCGGTCCAGTTCACCGAGGGACACCTCGACGGCGCGGCGGGCGTCGGAGACGTCCTCGGCGCCGAAGATGATCAACGAGCCGTGACCGGCGCCGCCCTTGGTGTCGCGGGGCAGTTCGATGGTCAGGATCTCGGAGTTGGTGGCCTTGACGGCCTCGTCGGCGGCGAAGATGTGCGGGCCGGCGCCGGTGCGGGCGCCGAGGATCCCGATGGAGCGGAAGTCCTTCTCCAGCTTTCATCATCGCGCGCAGCTTCGGGTCGACGTTGGCGATGACCATGCCGATGGTGTCGCCTAGGGACGTTGGTGCCGACGAGATTCGGTCACGGCGGGCAGGGTCCCGGCTGCGGGCGTGGGAGCGGGGCAGGCGGCGGAGGGTGCGGGTCGTCGCCGCCCATCTTCTGACCACCTCGGCCAAGACCTTGTTGATCAGTTCCTCAGACATTGCTCATTCTCCTACTTGGCCTGTGGGGAGGATCTTCTCGACGTCGTTGTGGGGACGCGGGATCACGCACGCTGATGAGTTCACCCACCCGTTCCGCCGCCGAGGGCGCCCGCGTCAGTGGCGGCCTTGACCGCGCCGACGTCGCCGCGCACCAGCACGGTCACGAGGCCGGCATCGATCTTTTCGCTGCCCACGAGGGACATTCGCGGACTTGACCATGGCGTCGGCGGCCTCAACCGCTCCGACATAGCCCTTTCGTCTCGACCATTCCGAGCGCTTCCTGCATGCTGACTCCTTCGTCGTTAGTCCCCAGCGGCAGGCCAGTGGGCCTGTCCCGACACCCATAGAGCAGGTTCCGATCACAGTTTCTTCCGGTTGTTACACATTCTTGCTTCGAGAATGCGTGCAACGTTGAACCTGACAGAAGTGCCCCTATCGTGAGGGCAACCCAGAGGAGCGATTGATGACCGAGCTGACCGACAAAAACGCGCATCATCCAGGAGTTCGTGCCTGGTAAAGCAGGTCACGCTCGCCCATGTGATAGCCAATCCCGATCCGCACCTGTACCCGAAGATCGGTCTCCCGCGGGAAAGCAGCGGGGCCATCGAGGTGCTGACCATCACGCCGGGTAGAGGCCGCCGTGATCGCCGCCGACATCGCCACCAAATCGGCGGGAGTCGAGTTGGCCTTCGTCGACCGCTTCTCCGGGTCGCTGCTCATCACCGGCCAGCTCGCCGACGTCGAGTCCGCCGTCACGGGGATCGTCACCCACCCTCCAGTCCATTCTCGGCTTCACCCCGGCGCCGTTGACGAGGACGTGACGTAGGGCATGAGGTCGATCCTGCTGGTCGGCAGCATCGGAGCCGGCAAGACGACATTCCGGCAGCGTCTCCAAGGGCTGCCCATCGAGTACGCCAAGACCCAGGCCATCGAGACCTTCGCCTCCGCCATCGACACCCCGGGCGAGTACCTGGAGGTGGGGCGCTACAAACACGCCCTGATGCTGGCCTCCTACGACGTGGACGTGGTGGTGCTGGTGCAGTCCGCCACCAGCGAGTGAAACCCGTTTCCCGCCGGATTCGCCACCACCTTCAACCGCGAGGTGCTGGGGGTCGTCACCCATGCCGGGTGGCCACCGAGACCCAGGTGCTACAACGCCGTCGATCACCCTGACGCGGGCCGGTGCCCACCAGATCGTGGCGGTCGACTCGATCACGGGCAAGGGATTCCAACGCGTGCAGGAGGTGCTGTCGGACTTCATCGTGAACCCTGCCGTGGGCAATGCTGCCGCCGCCCCTCGATCTGCGCAATCTCGTGACGTCGAGGAGTTGCAGCGCATCCAGGACGATTTTCGCCACTCCACCGGGTTGGCGATGATCACCGTCGACTCCATGGGTCGTCCCGTCACGGAGGCGTCGCGGTTCAGCACCTTGTGCCAGTACCTGCGTCGCGACCCGCGATCCGCGCCAGGGAGTTACAGCTGCGACGCCCACGGTGGGCTGCAGAGCGCCATCGAGGCCGTCCGGTGGTGTACCGGTGCCATGCGGGCCTGGTGGATTTCTCCGTTTCGATCATGTGGGGTGCGCAGTATCTGGGCGCGGTGATGGCCGGGCAGGTGCTGCTCACCGAGGGGCAGCAGCAGCTCCAGCAGATCGTGGGCGCCTCGAGGTGCTGGAACACTCGGAGACCGCGAAGCTGCTGGATCAGGTGGCTGTGGTCGACCTCGGCTAAGCTGCAGGCCGCGGCCAACGAGGTCGTCGGCCTGGCGAACGCGAGACTCGGTTCCACCCTCGGCGAGGCGGATTTCGCGGTCGCGGGGACGGTGCTGGGCAGGCTTGGACGTATTCCGGGTCCCAGCGACGACGCGGCGCTCGCCCCTGCTGCTGGCGGGCATCCGGAAACCCCTGCCGCTGATTCCCCGTCGAGTCGGTGAGGCGACGGATTTCGCGCTGGAGGCCCCGGTGAGTGGCCCGCAACGTCGCGCAGGGCAACGCAGCCGCGAACCTGGAGCTGCTCGGCGACTACCTGGACCATCTGCTGCCGCGCTGGAGCCAGAAGGTGGATCCGAGGGAGCTGTCCGAGTACGAGACATGATGATCGGCATCGCCACGAGCGAGGCCGTGCAGTTCGGGCGCGACATCTCCCAGATCGTCACCCGTCACCGGGGACGTCGACGCGGGCCCGATGAACCCGCTACGAATGCCAGGTGTACTGCGAGAAACTGCTGATCCGCGTCCACGACCTCCTCGAGCCCGCGTCCCGGGCGGGAACGCAGCATCACGACGCTGCTGAACGAGATCGAGAAGAATCCGTCGTCGTTCCTGACGCTGCACAAGGCGGCCTCCTACCTCCATGTGGTCGGAGTCGCATTTCGCGAGGAAGTTCAAGGAGCGCACCGGCTCCAGTTTCATCCACTACGTGACCGCCACAAACGCCTGGAGCGCGCGAAGTTCGTGCTCATCCACACCGACAAACCGGTGCTCAGGATCGCCGCGGAGCTGGATTTCACGCCGCTGAACTAGCTTCTCGCGGCAGTTCAAGAAAACACATCGGGGTGACCCCGTCCGAGTACCGCGAGGAACATTCCGGGAGGGCGGCATGACCAGGCCGCCCTCGATGCACCTTCTGCGCTGGATGATCCGCGCTGCCCGTGAGGCCGGCCCGGCGACCTCGGATGCGCCACTCGTGACGACGACGTCCCCGCGGGCAACCTGTCCCGCCGGTCAGGGAGGACCCTCGGGGACGCAGAAGAACAGGAGCAGGAGATGAGAGAGTTCCGGCTGGCCACCAGGGTGCGGCTGGGTGCGGCGGCGTTGGAGGCGCTCGACGAGTTCCGCGGAGGCCCGTGTTCCTCGTGACCGACGACTTCCTGGCAACCACCGACGTGTACCCGGAAGGTGGTCGACAGGCTCGGTGAGCAGGTGACGACCTTCACGGGTGTGAAACCGAACCCCACCACCTCCGAGATCGGCGCCGGGGTGATCGGTGTATCTGCAGTCCAGGCCCGATGTGGTCGTCGCCTGCGGCGGCGGGTCGGTGATGGATGCGCACGAAGGTGATGCACAAGGCCGCGCTCGACGCCGGTTTCGGGGCGCCGGAGGGATCGTCGCGATCCCCACCACGAGCGGGTCGGGTTCGGAGGTGACGTCGTTCGCCGTGGTCACCGACGAGCAGACGCACACGAAGGTCCCTGATCGCCTCCAGCGAGCTGGTGGCGGGGTTGGCCATCCTGGATCCGGAGGCTGTGGTCAGGGGTGCCCTCGCATATCACCGCCGATTCCGGCATGGATGTGCTCACCCACGCCACGGAGGCGTATGTGGCGTTGAGGCCGCGACTTCTCCGATGCGCTGGCGGAGAAGGCCGTCGAGCTGGTGTTCGGGAACCTGGAGCGCTGCTACACCCACGGCGACGACCTGGAGGCGCGTTCTACGCACACAGCGCGTCCTGCATGGCGGCGATGGCCTTCGACAACGTCGGCCTGGGTATCGTTCACTCGCTGGCGCACGCGCTGGGTGGCCACCATCCGATCGCGCACGGACGGTTGAACGCGCTGCTACTGCCGCACGTTATCGAATTCAATGCCTCCCGCAGCGACCGTGCCGCCGAACGCTACGCCCGCTTGGGCAGGCTGCTGTATCCCTCGGCGAGGGGACGGGCGGCGGTGACGTCGCTGGTCGGCGCGGTCGAACGGTTGAGGTCGAGGCTGGGCATCCCGTCGCGGTTGAGCGACCTGAAGGTCGCGTCTGAGGTTCTGCGTCGCGACGAGGACGACCTGGTGGCCGCGGCCCTCGCCGACGGCTGCACCACGACCACCCCGGTGGCGCCCTCACCCGACGACCTGAAGGGCATCCTGCGCAGGATCGCGTGAGAGATCGACCAGGGAAACGTGCGGTTCGTGCCTGCGACTGTTTTCGGGAGCTGTGGGAGGAACGCTTTCCCGAGCTGGGTCAGGTGGTCGTGTGGGCTTCGGAGTGATGCGCACCGGGACGTGGTGTCGCGGGTGTCGACTGATGACCTGGAGATGACGGTGAAGGAACGACCAATCGGCTGGGCGGAACAGTTGCGAGAAGAGCCGTCATAGGCCTGAGAAACTCGGTCGTGCACGGACGGGTTACACGTATTGAGGATCAACGTGCCCGTAGCGTTCGTGTTGCCGAACGCTACGGGCCCGCTCGCTGGCTTATGCACAGCTGCTTTCAAGTGGAGGCTTCGCTGGTTGAGACGTCGCCTGTGAATAAGCCTCTCTCGGAATGGGGCTCAGTGAGGCTTACTCACAGACAGCGTGGCGGCCAGTAAAACCCCTAGTCAGGGGCGAACTTCAGGAGGCTGTGAATAAACCTCAGTGTGTTTGTGATTTCTCTGGTTGTGTGAGGGTGAACTCCAGAAAGGGGTTCCCTGGTTTGGCCAACACGGCGCGGATGAGGCCGAAAAAGAAGACTGAAGCCGAACGACCAGATTGCTCTCAGATAGACGTCAAGTCGTCCCAGCATCAGCAGGATCGCCTGTGCCACCAGGCATGCGGAGAATCCCAGTGCGAAGTGACACACGAAACGTCCGAAAAAGGTGTCAGGATTCCTGAATTTTTCTGAAACTAGTCATTTCTTCCCTCTAGTCGCGAGGCGCTGTTGAAATCTGGCATCAGGCCAAGGATTTCCCCATCGCTGCTGCGCATCCCCACGCGGCTGGACCGGAGAATGGTGCGCACAGCATCGTTGTTCCGGTCAGCCAGGCAGAAAAAGCGGCCCACGCCTTGCCGCATCGCGGCATGTCCTGAGGGAGGTCCTTAGCCCCGGGCGGGTTGGTGGAGTCATCGGTGGCTTTCCCGTCGACCAGTTTGACGTCGGGGTTCTGCATGGTGCCCGAGACCACATAGTGTTTACCGGCGGTGTTCGCCACGAGTTCAGTAGCCTGCTGGTCGCTGGAGATGGCTGTGAAGTAATCCAGGCTTCTCTGGTGATCAGGAGTCGTTTTCCTGAGTATCTGCATGAAAGCGGCGCTGGATGCGATGAGATTGCGACGTGCCGAGAAACCGACATCACTGGAGTTGGCCTTTGCGATGATCCCGTCCACGTTGGGAGATGTGGCAGGAAGACTGGTGGATGGTGGTTGGCCTGGCGACATGGTTTCAGCCGAAGCGCTTGGCACGGTGAGAGCAGCTGTCGTGAGAATGATAAAAGATGTAGCTACCGGTTTCCGGATCTTCATGGTTTCTTCTCCTTTCTTGCGGATCCGGAGTGCAACGGTGCAGTTAGGAGGCCACATCGCTCCACTTTCGGCAGAGGATAAGTTGCCTCACGTGTCCGTGTCAAGAACGTGATCATGCCATCAAACAAGATTGGCTCAAAATCAAGGAACGGCTGGGGATATGCCATAACTTTCGTTTCTCGTCAGGACCGACTCCCTGTCTGTTTGGTAATGGTGCGTCGGTTCCTGGTTCCGGTGGCCACGCGTGCCCGATCGCCTCCATAGGGCATCCAGCGCAGGATCGCGTGAAGATCGGGCGCCGCGTTGTGAAGTAGGGGGCGTGGCAGCGTCGCCGGATCATGGCGGCGCCGCCGGGACCGCGAATCAACTGATGTCCAGCGATGTGACCTCATTACACTGGACCGACAGGCCGAGATGCTGACGACTCACGAGCGCTGGGAGGTTCATGGTGACCGATGCAGTTGCGGGCCGTGTTCAGTTCCGGGACGTGAAACCCGCCATGCGCCGACGACTCTTGACGCCCTGCGCGGCCCCTATCACGGGTTGATCGACCTTCCGCACGGGGTTCGCTGGCAGGAGGATCGCTGGGGATCGACGTGGATGATGCGGGGGCGGCGCTGGCCTACCAGGCGTTGCTCACCGAAGGGCGGTGGCCGAACAGGAACGTCTGCTCAACCGGGATCGTCTCATCGAGCTGTGGCCCGTGATCAACCTGGACCAGAGGGTGCGGGACCTGTGAAAACGCGTTTCCCCGAACTCCGGGTACGCACATGAGCCGGGATGCCTCGAGCAGAGAAGGATTACGAGGTTTCGGAGCAGCTGCAGGCCGTGGAGGATCGTTGCCTGGCATGGGCGCGAGAACTGTGTACTCGACCGGTCGACGATCCGCTTCCTCCGCGCGGCCAGGACGCTGATTCTGACGGCATGCCGGATCCGCGGAACTGACTGGTTCTTTGGGACGGCGTGGAGCGCGAGGGGTTCGGACCGCATGTGCCGTGGAGTGAACTCCAGTGTTGAGCGTGTGGGGTCATGCGACGTGCCCTGCTCGACATCGACTGGCAGAGCTGGATTCTCGCCCACGACCCGTGATCAGCACATCTGAGGCTGTGGTCGCGTGATGCCGAGGCTCAGGCGGCGCGACTCGATGCCGTCCGTGTCTTTCCGGTCACGCCCCCGGGTGGCTTCGGTGGCGACGTCCTTGGTGTCCCACTCCTCCTGGATCCTGCCGTCGGCCATCACGAGCACTCGGTCGCTGAACTGGTGCAGTTCCCGTTCGTCGCTGGTGAACAGCAGCACCCCGACGCCGCGGCTGGTGATTTCTTCCAGGAGACGCACGAAACGTTCTCGGGTGGCGATGTCGAGGCCGTCGGTGGGCTGGATGAGGATCATGATGCGGGCGTTCTGGCTGGCGATCTCCTGCATCTGCTGCCAGCGCCGCTGACCGGTGGACTGCACGGGGCGGTGCAGGATCTCGCTCATCCGGTCCTCCGACTCCTTCAGCAGGAGCAGGATCCGGGTGGTGTCCTCGATGGCCTCGTCGTCGACCTGGTCCTCGCCGTCGAGCATGACGATGTTGCGTGCCGCGTGGGCTTCGCTTTCCGGGTCGAGCATGTTCGTCAGCACCGCGATGCCCAGCGACGGCAGGTCGCGGGGGGCGGTGATGCTGGCGGGGCGACCGTCGACGGTCAGCGATGCGACGGGGGCGGGGCGTTTTCGGTCAGCGCGTCACGCACCTCCTCCACGCCCGAGTTGCGGGAACCGGTGAAACCCGAGGACCTCGCCGCGGTTCAGCTGGAAGGAAATCGGTTCGCTGGTGCATTCCAGGTCGACGACGTCCATCACGATGTCGGCGGTCGCGTTGGCGCGTCGCGGTGTGATCTCGATGACGGACCCGAACATCGCCTCGGTGAGCTGGTCGACGGTGGTGGTGGCGGAGTCGAAAATCTCCTCGACCTGGCCGTCGCGCAGCACCGCGACCCGGTGGCACAGCCGCAGCGCCTCCTCCAGCTGATGGGTGATGTAGAGGACACCCGGCCCTCCTCGACCGTCCGGTTGAGGGCGTAGCGCAGATCCTCGAGCTCCCTCGGCGTTGAGGGCGTTGCTGAGTTCGTCGATGACGATGACCTCACGCGGATCGGCGAGCATCCGGACCACCTCGGCCATGCGGCGTTCCGTGTGGCTGAGGCCACCGAGCCGGTGGGTGGGGGACAGGGGATGCCGGTTTCGGAGAGAATGCGTTTGGCCCGGGTCATCAGTTCCGCGAGGCTGTGATGTCCCTCGATGTGCCGGAACATGGCCTCGACAACGGTCAGCTTTCGGGTCCAGTTCGTTTTGGGGGTCGATGAGCATGATTCGTCGCGGATCCCACGGTCCACCTGACAGGCTGGCCACCCCTTCATCGGCCGACGTGTAGCCGGCGATGATCGAGGCCATAGTGGATTTCCCCACGCCGTTGGGGCCGACCATGCCGAGTACCTCCCCGTGTCGGAGGTCGATGTCGACGCCGGTCAGCACCTCGAGTCGACCGAAGGACTTGCGCATCCCCCGGACCGCCAGTAGCGGCTCACTATCCCACATGAATACCTCGTAGTTGTCATTCGTTCGCAACGCGAAGCTTCCTCCCTGCCATCAAGTGCAGGTTCCAGGTGATTTCCTGTCCTCGTGGAGGATGCCTTGGTGATCCGACTCTATGCGATGGTCGGGTCTCCGAGACGATGGACCTGTCCTGGTTAACTGAGATTCCGCAGAACAGGACCTTACCGTTGCTTCGCCCGCCTTGCGAGCTGAACGGGGTGCGCCGTGATCAATTTTTCTTCAATAATGTTCAAGTTCATTTGTCGTCCGACCGGACGACAGCGGTCAATCGTTTTTCGGTGTCCGTTGTCCGGGTGGAAATGTCATGTGAAAAACCGGTGGTGATGACGCGGTGGGCGGGGCGATCAGGGTCTTCGACACCCGGCTTTTTGTCGATTCATCGGCCTTTTCCCGCTGGAGGATCCTCTGGGGATCGTCGCCGGGGGCGCTCGTCGCGGGGCCGGAGGCGTTGCGCCCTGGTGACCGGCTGGGGTCACCGCATTCGTGCGTCCAGCCGGTTCACGACCGCCGTCACCACCAGGGATCGGCGCCCGAGGCCACGTGGTCGAGCATGCTGAGGCCCCGCGAAGTCGCCGTGCGGCTGGGGGTGAGGGGTGGGGGTGAACGAGTGGTAGTCCAGCCCGATGCCGCGTTCCGCGAACACCGACTCGTCCAGGTAGTTGCGGCGAGGGACCCGACAGGTAGACGTCACCGCCGAGTTCCGCGGTGATGGCGGCCAGCAGCTCCGATGCGGAGCCGGTTGCCTTCAGCTCTGAGGCGCGCACCAGTGTCGTCGGGATCGCGTAGTGGTCGCGCAACCGGGTGATGAGGTCGGTGCACAGGTCGGCCAGGGTTCCTCGTTTCGTGGGCGTAGACGGCCTCCAGCATCGTCCTGGCCGTCTCGAAGCCTGGGCAGCGCCCGTACAGGGTCTGCAGGGTCTTGACGTGGTCGCTGCGCCACGGTTTCAGCTCGTTGGTCTCCACGTCGCGTGTGAGCTGTCCCAGTTTGCCCTTGGTGTGTACGGGAACGGTCAGCCACTGCGGCCCGCCCGGCCCTTTGATTTTCACGCGGTTCTGGAAACCGCCCTTGGTGAAGGGCACTGTGTCCAGCAGGACGAAGACGTTCGCCTTCGTCATTTTGTCGAAGACGCCCGTCCAGGGGCGAAGTTCGGTTGGTGGATGGTGACGATCATGTTCGCCTCACAAAACGACGCGGATCAGTTCGAACGCCTCGGCCCATTCGTGTTTCACCTGGAGGCCGCGGACCTTGGCGAGGGATTCGTGGAATTCCTTGGTGAAATACGACCTGCCCATTTCGAGCTGCGAGGTGTACTTCGTCAGGGCGTCCCATTTCTTGTCGAGGTGGCGCTGCTCGAGGGTCACGAAAGCCGATGCGGAGAACGTGATGTGGTTCCACGGCAGTTCGTAGCCAGCAGATCTTGTGTTTGAAGCGCGCATCGCCTCGTCGTGGATGGTGGCGTGGTCCTGGTGCAGGTCGGCTCCGGAGGGGAACAGGATCCACTGGGGGTTCAGCTGGCGTTCCATCGCCACCATGTTCTCCAGCATCTCTGGCGGTGGTAGCCGAGCTTACGCACCGGGTAGTGCATGATCTGCCGGTTCTCCGGCTTTACCCCGAGCGCGTCGAGGGATGCGTGGCATTCATCTGCCAGGCGTGTCGGAGCGGAACCGGCTGGCAGTGATTCCTCCGCCGTCGAGAACACTGCGACGTGCAGGTCGACTCCCGCTTCCAGCCACTTGGCCATGGACCCGCCGGCGCCGAGCTCGGCGTCGTCGGTGTGCGGGGCGAGTACGAGGATCCGTTCGGGGATGAGCATGCTCACAGCCTTTCATAGCAGGACAGGAGTTTCCCCAACTCCACATCCCAGTTGTACGTGCGGAGGATCGCCTGCCGTCCGTTCTCGCCGATCCGGGCCGCCTCCTCAGGGTTTTCTAGCAGGCGGTTTAGGGCTTTGGCGACGGCGTCGGTGTCGAACGGGTCGACGGTGATGCCGCAGTCGTGTTCAGCGACGATTCGCTGCCACAGGGGGAAATCGGATGCGATGAAGGGCGGGCCGCAGGCCATGTATTCGAACATCTTCGTCGAATAGCCCTCCACATAGTTGCTGATCGGGTGATCCAGCACGAGCCCGACCTGCGCGTCGCGCAACCCTGCGACGACCTCGTCGCGAGCCAAGGAGCCGGGGTGGCGGACGTGCTTCCAGCCGGGATGCGCCTCGGCCTGTTCCTGGAGCTGTTTGAACTTGCCCGCCAGCAGGCCGGTGACCTCAGCAGCGGGAGGTGTTCGAAGGCGGCGAGCATCTCGAACAGGCCCCTGCTGCTCGGACAGCCCACCGACGTAGATGAACGCGTTACCCCGCTCCTGGAAGGGTGTGTCGTTGCGCTGGGTTGCCAGGCCTTTTTCAGGGAAGTTTTGCACCACGACTGTTGTGTGGGCCGGGAATTTCTCGGCGATCGACGGGGTGGCTGCGACGATGGCGCTCAGCGCCCCGCCCGAGATGCGCCCAATACCCGGGTGATCGCTGAGAGCGGTTTTTCAACCAGCTTGGGATCCAGGTTTTTGTTCATGATCTGCAGGGGAACGTCCTCGTGGACGTCGTAGACGACCTTTCCCGCACAGCCGCAACGCCAGCCCGACCCCACTCGAGCTCGGGGTCGTGGAAGTGGTAGATGTCGGCCCGCTCCCGCAGCGCCCGGAAGAGATGGCCCAGGTCTTGCGGAGGATCCGGTCGATGCGACCGCGGGCGCGCCCAGCCCGATCACCCGCACCCCGCCACCCTCGGTGTCGCCGTCGTGGCAGTTGATGAGGGCGACGTCGTGGCCCGCTGCCGCCAGGGAGGCGCATTCCCTTGTAGGTGACGCGGGTGTCGTGGACGCGTGGACGGACGAGAGGTGTCGGACCCTGCTCATCGGGCGGTGCCGTCGCCAATCGAGCGATAGGGTGACACCCTCCCAGCGGGCTGGGTCCAGGACTCCGCGTCCGTCGATGATGACTTGGATTCCGGTAGGTCTGTGGGGGTGAGGTCGAGGTATTCGGGATGGTCGGCCTGGAGGATCGCGGCATCAACCGGCTCACCCCAACCGGTAGGGAGTAAACCCAAACCGGGTGAGTTCCTCATCGCTGTACATCGGGTCGTGCACCACCACCACAGCACCCTTCGACGCCAGGATCTCCACGGTGGGGAACACACCCGAAAACGCGGTCTCCTTCACCCTGCCCCGATACGACGCACCCAACACTCACCACACGGCGGCCCTTCAGGTCCCCCAACACACCTCAGCCACACCAACCGCATACCCGGGCATCGTCATATTCGCCTCACGGGCGGTACGCACAATCGACGCATCCGGGTCGGTGTAGAGGTAGAGGCGCGGGTAGACGGGGATGCAGTGCCCACCGACAGCGATTCCGGGCCGGTGAATATGACTATACGGCTGCGAATTCGACGCCTCAATCACCTTATACACATCAATCCCATGCGCGGCAGCGAGCTTCCCGAACTGGTTGGCCAAACCAATATTGACGTCGGTAGGTGGTTTTCAGCCAACTTCGCCATCTCCGCAGCCTCAGCCGACCTATCCACCCCATTACCCTGCGGCAGATCAGCGCTCATCGACAGTCAACACCTGCTCGCAAAACTCGATGCCCCTCGCAGTACCCTCAGGAGACAGCCCGCCCACCAACTTCGGGTATTTCCGCAAATCCTCAAAACACCCGCCCCGTCAACACACGTTCCGGAGAAAACACCGAGGTGAAGTCCGCCCTCCACCAGACCGGAGATCTCCTCGATCATCGGCTTCCACCTACCCTGAGTGGTACCACCGGCAACGTCGTCTCCATACGAGATCAACGTCCCCGGGGTGAGGGTGCTCGGCGAACGACCGCGTAGCAGCCTCCATCCACCCAAAATCAGGCTGCCACGTCTCATCATTGACAAAACAACGGCACAACAATCACGATCGCGTCAACACCCGGAATCGCCTCCGAATAGTCACACGTCGCACGCAACCTCCCCGCCGGCACCAGCCTCGACAGTTTCTCCTGAAGATGAGCCTCACCGGGAACGGCTCCACACCAGCATTCACCGCATCCACCACGGCCCGCTGAACATCAACACCCACAACCCGTGCCCCATATCAGCGAACTGGACAGCCAACGGCAACCCAATCTTCCAAGAGCGATGACGGCGATCTTCACGAGTGATTCCTTCCCAAACACTGAACCCAGCGCGCTGCTGCAGGTGATTGTACTCACGGGATAATCTGTGCCGCATGAGTCCTGTGCTGGCCATCGGGCCGTCGAACTACGCCGGGCAGGCGACCGCATGGGCGCGGGCCGCCGCAGCGAATCTTCCGGTGGGGGCATGGTCGTTCTCCGGGGTGCCGTTGCGCGGAGGAGGGTTCCACTTCGAGGTGGACAAGTTGCTCGGTCGGTTCGGGTTCCGGGTTCCTGTCGCCTGGGGTGGCGTGCGGGGCGTCTGTTCGAGGGCGTCACCCACGTGGCGCTCGATGGTTTCATGTCCTTTGCGCGGTGGGATCGCGCCTCCCATTTCAGCGCGGATGCCCGGAGGTTGGCGGAGATGGGGTATTCGATGGCGTTGATCGCGCACGGCTCCGATGTGCGCGACCCCTTGGCCCACATGGCCGCGACGAGTGGTCGTATTTCACGGTCGGCGACGAGGCGTGGCGGTCCTCGCTGATCCGTCGCACCGAGATCAACCGGGGTTTTGCGGCTTCCCGTGGCTGGCCGGTGTTCCATTCCACCCGGACATGGGTTTTGACCTGCCCTTCAGCACGTGGTTGCCGGTGGTGGTCGACGTCGAGCGTGGGCCTCGGACGCGCCGCTGCTGGAACGTGAGAAACCCCTCGTGTGCATGTTCCTCGCAGCGGAAACCACCGATCAAAGGCACCCAGTTCATCGATCCGGTGTTGCGTCGCCTCCACGACGAGGGGTGATCGAGCACGTCGCGCCGTCGGGGATGCCGCACGCGCAGCTGCGGGAGCTGGTGAGGTCCTGTGACGTGCTCGTGGATCAGGTGATGTTCCGGTTCACGGGTCGCTGCGGTGGAGGCGATGGCCGCGGGGCGGGTGTGTCGGGCGCATGAACGAGGCGGTTCGTGAGCGGTTGCCGGAGTCGCCGCAGCTGCTGGAGGCAACCCCGATGACCCTGTACGAGGTGGTCTCGTCCATTCGTGACCGTCGCGACGAGTTGCGTGGTGTGGCTGCTCAGAACCTTGTGTTCGCGAAGAAGTGGCACGACGGTCGGGTCTCGGCTGAGCGGCTGGCGCCCTTCCTCGGAGTCGGCTGAGCGACCGGCTGCGGGGGAGCTGGTTGAGCGATCCTCACGAGCGTCAGCGAGCGGGTCGTCGAAACCTTGCGGGGGTGTTCAGACCGCTGGG